>Ga0256847_1000523_pt1 | contig 23809 bp, 20 predicted proteins | sample TeddybearmetaG_FD_189099 | JGI IMG/M metagenome (GOLD analysis project Ga0256847, IMG submission 189099) | Hydrothermal vent microbial communities from East Pacific Rise, Pacific Ocean - Teddybear | ecosystem: Environmental > Aquatic > Marine > Hydrothermal vents | place: Pacific Ocean: East... | reverse complement strand
TTTTCAAAGCTGAAAGACAAATCGCGCTGTGCTGCGCTGTTGTCCGGATCCGCATCGGCCTGTTGTTTCCCGATTCTCAAAGCCTGCTGATAGGCTTGCACAGCGGCTTCGGTGTTACCTTGGCGCAGCTTGATGTTACCTAGCTTATTGTAGCTGATAGACAAATCGCGCTGTGCTGCGCTGTTGTCCGGATCCGCATCGGCCAGTTGTTTGCGGATTCTCAAAGCCTGCTGATAGGCTTGCTCAGCGGCTTCGGTGTTACCTTGGCGCAGCTTGATGTTACCTAGCTTTTCAAAACTGACAGACAAATCGCGCTGTGCTGCGCTGTTGTCCGGATCCGCATCGGCCAGTTGTTTGTCGATTCTCAAAGCCTGCTGATAGGCTTGCTCAGCGGCTTCGGTGTTACCTTGGCGCAGCTTGATGTCACCTAACTTACCGTAGCTGATAGACAAATCGCGCTGTGCTGCGCTGTTGTCCGGATCCGCATCGGCCAGTTGTTTGCTGATCCGGTTGGCTTGTTGATAAGCCTTAGCCGCTTTTCCTGTATCACCCAGCGCACCTAACCAAGCATTCCCAGTTTTGATGAAAGCAACCATTTTTTCCCGTAAAACATGACTGCTTTTTGGGTTTAACGCATAAATAAGCTCCAACAATTGGGTATTTTCGGTCAACATATTGGCCACAATGGGTGCGGTGCGCGGCAGTTTATTCAACGCATCAATATAGTCGTAAGTACGTCGACTGATTGCATGCAACGCAATGTCTCTTTGTGTTTCAGCATCCCCTTTTTTGACATAAGAGAAAATGCCGGCAGCCACAGCAACGCCAAAACACAAGCCAGCCAATGCCAGTAGAAACACGCTGAATCGCTTTTTCCGGGTATAGTCTGCTTCACTTGCGACCAACAGCTTCTGCGCCTCTGCCGCCAACACCGGAACCCAGGTGCGCACATTCTTGACCTGGATTTTATTCAACAGCGCTTGGCTATTCGACCATTCCGCCAAACCACGCTGTAAAGTTTCCTGGGCACGTTTACGCTCTAACTCGTTGTCATCGTACCAATTTTGTACTTTTCCAACCATGTACTCATGGGATAAGCTATATTCTCGCACCCCTTGACGGCGCTGATTGGTGACCACGCGCCGCTCCAGTAAGCGCCGCAATAATGTTTCCCTTTCTGCCGAATCCGCTTGGGGTGTTGCACTGCTCAGTTCGGGTATCGTGGCAAAGTAACGGGTGCCGTTGCCGGTGGTCATGGCTTTTAATAACGCCCGTGTAACCTGGCTCTGTTTTTCATCATCTGTGATTTCTGCTACTGTTTTATCCAGCCAAGTATGAAGAATCTGTTGGGTGCCACCCAATGCTTTATATAGCTTCACATCAATGCGAAAAACATCCTCTGGCGCTAAACCTTCACACGCAGCTTCATACAGTTGGTTGCAAACAATTTGTAAGTGCACGGGGCTGATGCCCGATTGTGTCTCGCTTTGGCTGCTCAGCTCCGTCAGCAGGGTATCCTCAACAAAGGCTTTATCCCAGCCGACGGGTAAGCCCTTAAGGGGGCGAGTAATGGCATCACGTGCCCCTGAAATCGCCAAAGGGTTTAGATTCCGGCGTGCACAGGCGGTGACAAATTCTGGATAAATATCTTCAAATACCGCCAGCATACGGCCCACAAAATCCTCCCGCAGCACAAACAAAAACGTGATTTTCGCTGGTGTCGGCTCGCTATTGACCACTGCCTGATAAGCCCGAATAAAATCCAACTGTGTGCTCAGGGGTACGTTGAGGATAAAACGCTCGAACTGATCAAACACGATGATCAATGGAACGTTCTGTGTGTCGAACCAGAGATGTAACACATCCGTCAACGAACTCGCGCATAAGCCGTATTTGTCTTTGAAATACGCCAGTATTTGCGCCAATGGGTCACTGTAATCACGCAGAATCAGGTAGGTGTAATTGGCCTTGGCCAGGCGAGGTATGAGCCCGGCGTTGACCAATGAACTTTTACCCGCCCCCGAAACGCCGTAGATCAAAAGGGTTTTGTAACGCGCTATTTTGCCCACCAAATCTTGCGCGATCTCATCCCGTCCGAAAAAAATGTCCCCGTCCGTGACCTCATAAAAAGCCAGAAATTTATACGGTGTATCCGGTTTAACCGCTGCACTGTCTTGCGCATGAAGCGGATAATGATGATGGTGGGTAATCGTGGTGTTATCGCCACCCACGATAGAGTCCCCAGCCTCTTGTAAGGTAACATCCCCGCCGACATCCCCGATTTTCACTGGTTTACCCCCCAAAACCCAATAATGTGCGCGCTTTTACGATTAAAGGGGTGACCTTATCCATCACGGCAGCCAGCTTTACCGTTAGCTCTGCTGCTTTTTCACCCCATTGTTGTGCTTTATCCATCAGGCTTTTGGTGCCTTCAATACATTCCAACAACCCTTGGCTTTTGGCTCCTGCCGCTTTTGTGCCGGGCGCGATCTCTTGCGTTTGCTGTTTGGCGCTGTTCAGAGCTTGCAAGTGCTGCATAATATCCAGCACCAAAGCATCTTTGCTATTTTCATCCAACGCGGCGCTGCTCTCGACTTGTTGCTTCACTTCGCGCAAAAGGCCACGCAGCGCTTCCAGCTGTGAAATGAAGTTTTGTTTGTCTTGTTCGTTTTGTAAGCCCTGGACATGGGTTTCGGTTGTGCTTTTATTCCCCTGCACAATATCCCCACCCGCTTGTTGTATGGTAACGTCACCCCCCACATTGCCAATCTTGAACGTGCCATCATGTTTTGCGTTTTTACCCATTCATATCTCCAGCAGAAAAATATTTTTTATATTATTTTAACTAAACACGTCACCCATTAAAGTCGGCTAGTATTAGAAAATAACTGAAGGAAAGGCCCAAACTGAAAGCATAGACCAACACAAGAAAAAGCGCATTACCGAACAAATAAAACTTTTAATTATTTTATATATTAGGTTGGATACTTCGCACTGGGGGGGATTTTATGAAAAACCGCCGCCATCAGCGTTAACAACACACTGCCCAGCAGCACCGGGAACAGCAGATACTCCCACCCAAGCCCGCCAAAAAACACCACCAAGGGGTCCGCGCCAGCGGGGGGATGGGTGACGCGTAACAAAGCCATCATAAAAATCGCCAACCCAACCGCCAAGCCCAGGCTCCACCACGCAAGCGGCAAAAATTGGCATAAAATCAGCCCGATTGCAGTGGAAATACAATGCCCAGCAATCACATTGATTGGCTGAGAAAGTGGGCTATTCGGTAATGAAAAGAGTAATACACAGGTCGCCCCAAACGGGGCCATTAAAAACGCGTTGCCGGTTAACGTGCTGAGGCCGGATAAAATGGCAACGGACAATACGCCACCGATTCCGGCTTTACAGGTTAATTTAAGCGCCTGTTTTGGCTGTTGCCGGTGGAAAAATTGTTTCATCAAACGGATTGGACGTGAACACATAAGCGGGCTCCTTTGAAAGCGTGAGGGTGATTCGACATCAAGACAAAAGTTTCTTGATACTCTGTTGTTAACGCCTCATTGCAGCCCCCATGCCAACCGTAAAAATCCCTCTATCTATTTGAAAATGTTAATTTAATTGATCATGCTTAAGGATGACAAAAACAACGAGATATCGTTATTTACGAAATATCGTTGAAAAATTCGCGATATATCGTTATTTTATCAACGTATTGATTGCTTGATAAAAGGTGCCCAGCATGCCCCCCACAGACGACTCCGATAACCCCCCGCATCCTCAGGATTCCGATGTATCACTGCAAGCGCTGCTGCGGGTTAAACACCAGCATGCACTGATTTTGGCCGCCGCAGGAGAAGGTATTTATGGCATTAGCGTCACCGGAGAAGCCACTTTTGTGAACCCCGCAGCCGAAGCCATGACCGGGTGGACGGCACAAGATCTGATCGGCAATACGGTGCATGATTTACACCACCACACCAAACCCGATGGCACGCCCTACCCCCGTGAAGCGTGTCCCATTTACGCCGCGACCCAGGACGGCAAAGTCCACCACTGTGATGATGAAGTGTTTTGGCGCAAAGATGGCAGCGCCTTTCCGGTTGAATACACCAGCACCCCGATTTATGAAAACGGGGTGATTGTTGGCGCGGTGGTGATCTTTAAAGACATCAGTGAACGCAAACACAACGAACAAGCCCTGAAACACGCTTACGATGCCGTGGCACGGATGAAACAGCGGCTTGAGCTGGAAAACGTGTATTTACAAGAAGAGATCCGCACCGAGCACAATTTCAAAGAAATCATTGGCCAAAGCCATGCCATCTGCCAAGTGTTGAATCAAATTGAGCTGGTCGCCCCGACCCCGGCCAGCGTGTTAATTACCGGTGAGTCCGGCACCGGTAAAGAGCTGATTGCGCGTGCCATTCATAATCGCAGCCACCGCAGTGACCGGCCTTTGATTCGTGTTAATTGTGCGGCAATACCGGCGGAATTATTTGAAAGCGAGTTCTTCGGCCACGTTAAAGGGGCTTTTACCGGGGCGATTAAAGACCGTGCCGGTCGCTTTGAGCTGGCGGATGGTGGCACCATATTTTTAGATGAGGTTGGTGAAATACCGATTAATTTACAAAGCAAGTTATTAAGAATATTACAAGATGGCCAATATGACCGCGTGGGTGAAGCCAAAACACGGCATATCGATGTGCGCTTAATTGCGGCGACCAATCGGGATTTAAAGCAAGCGGTTGCGCAGAAACAGTTTCGTGAGGATCTTTACTTTCGGTTGAATGTGTTTCCCATTGAGGCCATTCCTTTACGACAAAGGCTGGATGATATTCCCCTACTGGCACAGCATTTTATTCACAGCACCTGTCAACAATTAAACCGAGCAGAACCGCGCTTAAGCAAAGCCAACATCAAACAACTGCAAGCGCATCATTGGCACGGCAATATTCGTGAACTACAGAATATGATCGAACGGGCAATCATTATCAGCCCAACAGGCAGGCTCCAATTTGACCTGCCCCGGCAACACGCTGAAGCGCTGGAGAGCAACGACACCGCCCTTGATAGCAGCCCAACCCCTTATGATGAGTCAACCCGCATCGCCCGTGACCGTGAGAACATCTTATTGGCTTTAACCCTGTGCCAGCATAAAATCTCCGGCCAACATGGTGCCGCCAAGAGGCTCGGCATTAAACCCACAACCCTGGCCTCCCGCATGAAAAGCCTGAATATTCCGCGCTAATGGCAGCGGCATCACCTGACCCACAGCATCACCCTGATCATACCGAGCGCGATGGTGTCGGTTATGCCCATCGATGCACTACCCACGCATCAACTGCGCCATTTTCTCCGTGGTCGGCGCGTGCACCACGCCTTTTTCGGTGACGATCACATCCACTAACGCGGCGGGTGTCACATCAAACACCGGATTCCACACCGAGCCGATGACATGCCTTTCTACAAAAGCAGAAACCTCAACCCCATCGCGTGTTTCAATCGGGATGTCATCACCCTGCGCAATCGACATATCAATAGTGGATGTCGGTGCCACCACCATAAAACGAACGCCGTGGTATTTGGCCAAGACGGCGGTGCTGTAGGTGCCAATTTTATTCGCAACATCCCCATTCGCAACGATTCGATCTGAGCCGACAATGACCCACTGAATCTTGTTTTGTTGCATTAAATAGGCTGCGGCCACATCCGCAATCAAAGTCACAGGAATATTGTCTTGCAATAACTCCCACGCGGTTAAACGCGCCCCTTGTAACCAAGGCCGGGTTTCATCTGCATACACCTGCTGAATTTTTTGTGAGAAGTAACCGGAGCGCACCACGCCCAAAGCCGTGCCCCACCCCCCCGTTGCCAAGGCACCCGCATTACAATGCGTCAATATGCCACTATTCGGTTCGATCAAAGCCGCGCCTAACGCCCCCATGTGTTGGTTATTGGCTTCATCCTCTGCGTGTATTTGTTGCGCCAATGCCAACAAAGGTGGCACCGGATCACCGCTTAAACCGCGCAGATACGCGTGCATTTTATCCACCGCCCAAGCCAAATTAATCGCCGTTGGCCGGGCTTGGCGCAAGTGATGTAAATCCGCTTCAATGTGTTTTTTCCAAGCCTCTGGATTGGCTTGATAACGCGTCCTTGCCGCCACCACAACGCCATATGCGGCGGTAATGCCAATCGCAGGTGCTCCCCGCACCACCATATTGGTAATCGCCTCGGCCACATCATAAACGTGGTCTAACGGCAGGTAAGTCATGCTATCCGGTAAAACGCGCTGGTCAAGCAAGGATAACTGACCCTTTTCCCATCGAATCGCATGCACAACCGTACTTTCGTTCATATCCACTCCAAATCAAGCCACACAATTTGCCGCGATTATACCCTGACATCCGCCTTGCGTTCTACCAGCGGTTAACGCCATAATGCTGAAAAATCCAGGCATAGGCCAATAACGTATGAGTACCATTGATACTTTAATTCATGCTGGTTGGATTATCCCCGTCCAACCTGACAATACGTGTTTGCAAGCACATACCTTAGCCATTCAAGATGGCAAGATTATCGATATTGTCAAAACCTCGGAGGCGGCGCAGTATCACGCCAACACCACCGTGGATCTGAGCCAGCATGCGTTGATCCCCGGTTTTGTGAATACCCACACACATGCCGCCATGTCACTCATGCGGGGCATTGCCGATGATTTGGCCTTGATGGATTGGCTGCAAAACCACATCTGGCCAGCGGAGGCCAATTGGGTGGACGCGACGTTTGTACAACAGGGCTCTGAATTGGCCATGGCGGAAATGATCCGCAGTGGCACAACGTGTTTTTCCGACATGTACTTTTTCCCCAATATGACCGCAGAAGTGGCCAAAACAGTCGGCATGCGCGTGGCCATTGGCCTGATTCTGATCGATTTTCCAACCGTCTGGGCGGCCACACCGGAGATTTATTTAGAGAAAGGCCTAGACCTACATCAGCGTTACTTAAACGACCCATTAGTCTCCACCCTATTTGCCCCACATGCGCCCTATACAGTATCCGATGCGCCTTTACGGCAAGTGCAAGCGTTATCCACCGAGCTAAAAATCCCCGTGCATATCCACTTACACGAAACCCTGGATGAAATTCAACAATCCATGCAGCAATATGGTAAACGCCCCATTGCGCGCTTACAGGATCTGGGTCTATTGTCGCCTGATCTACTCGCCGTGCACATGTGTAATTTAAGCGCAGAAGACATTGAGTTGATCACCTCTGCGGGGGTGCAAGTGGTGCATTGCCCTGAATCTAACCTCAAGCTCGCCAGTGGTTTTTGCCCGGTGCAGACGCTGCAAAACGCCGGTTTGAATGTGGCCCTGGGCACCGATGGGGCCGCCAGCAATAACGATTTAGACATGCTCTCCGAAATGCGCACCGCCGCGTTATTAAGCAAAGGCGTGGCACAAGACCCACAAGCTTTACCGGCGTTTGAAGCCCTCAAAATGGCCACCCTGAATGGGGCAAACGCATTGGGCCTGGGGGATAAAATCGGTTCATTAGAAATCGGTAAATACGCGGATATCACCGCGATTGATTTGAATGATGTGGGCTGTCAGCCGATTTACGACCCGATTTCACAAATTGTATATGCTGCCCATCAGCATCAAATTAGCCACGTTTGGATTGCAGGAAAACCGGTTTTACAAGACCATCAACTCACCACCTTGGATACCAACAGGATTGTACAGCAAGCCAAACATTGGGCTGAAAAAATTCAGTCCAACCCATAACGAAAAGGGTGTCACCATGAGCAATGCCACACTGAATGTAGACCCACAAGAAATTGCCAAATTCGAAAAACTGGCGTCACGCTGGTGGGATCCGAGTAGCGAATTCAAACCCCTACACGACATTAATCCATTACGCATGGCGTATATACAAACGCATACGGCAGTGGCCGAACAAAAAATCTTGGATGTGGGCTGTGGCGGCGGTATTTTGTCCGAAGGGTTGGCCAAATTAGGCGGCCAAGTGACCGGGATCGATATGGGCGAAGCACCACTTTCGGTGGCCAAACTGCACCTATTAGAATCCAATCTCACGGTTGATTACCAACAAATCACGGCTGAGCAACATGCCGAAGCACGCCCCGAGTATTACGACATCATTACCTGCATGGAAATGTTAGAACACGTACCAGACCCCGGTTCCGTGATCCAAGCGTGCAGCCAGTTGGTTAAACCCGGTGGCCACGTGTTTTTCTCAACCCTGAATCGGAATCTAAAGTCTTATGCATTTGCGATTATTGGGGCCGAGTACCTGCTACAGTTATTGCCCAAAGGCACCCATGAATACGATAAGTTCATTAAGCCTTCAGAGCTAACCCAAGCGGCCAGAGCGGCTGATTTAAGCCTGGTGAATTTGACCGGGATGGACTACAACCCCTTTAGCAAAACGTATGCTCTGACCCCCAAATTAGACGTGAATTATTTAGCCTACTTGCAAAAAGAAGCCTCATGACATCCAGCGCGCCAGTGACCCTGCTGTTTGATTTGGACGGCACCTTTCTCGATACCGCGCCGGACATGATTTCCGCGTTGAATTTGCTCAGGTTAGAGCTCCATTTACCCCCCCTGCCGAATAAAACCCTGCGTGGGGTGGTCTCGCATGGCAGTATCGCGCTGATTCAAGCCGGTTTCCAACGCATGCCAGAAGACGACGGTTTTGAAGCCTTACAACACCGTTTTCTGAGTATCTATCAACGCAGCTTGGCCATTTTAACGCAGCCATTCCAAGGCATGGAACATGTCATTGACAAGTTAGACCAGCAGCACATCCGTTGGGGCATTGTGACCAATAAACCGGCCTACCTGACCGAACCGCTAATGGATGCGATGCACCTATCCCGGCGTGCTGGCTGCATTATCAGTGGCGACACCTTACCGCAGCGCAAACCAGACCCAGAACCATTATTGCACGCGTGTCGCTTACTCGGCGGTTCACCCGAGCGCAGTATTTACGTCGGGGATGCTGAGCGCGACATTGAGGCCGGCAGGCGCGCAGGCATGACAACATTGGCCGCGCTATATGGGTATATTGGCGAACAAGATGACCCAGAAGCGTGGCAAGCGGATCACTTGATTAAACACCCACTAGAGATCCTGACGTATTTAAAAACCTACCTGTAACCGCTGTATTTCGGCCTCGGCCTGCTCAGCCGTTTTCGTGCGGCTGCACCGGCTAACGTGATAATCCCCGTTAGCCCGTTGTTTGGCATACACCAAATAGGTTTGCCCCACAGTAAATTGGAAGCCACATAAACAGCACGTTGTCATCACACGCGTACTCACGGTGTCTTCTAACGCGCCTTTCCAAACCGATTTAACGGCAAACTGGGTGGTTTCATAGGTTTCAAATTCCCGCGCCGTGTCTTTTTCCAACGCAATCACTTGCCCTAAAAATACCGCATCGGCATATTTTAATGCCCGTGGCACATCGGTTTCGAGGTCACCGGGTGGCGCACAGGAACACGCCCAGGCAGCGTGTGTGAATAAACTCAAGGCCATGGCCATACATTGGATCATACTTTTCATACAAATCTCCTTTCATTACAGTGCCTGCTCGGCTTCATGTTTGGGCACAACAATCGGGAAGCGCAGCGTAAACTGGGTGCCACGCCCAAGTTGAGATTGACATTCAATCTGCCCACGCAATACATCTTTGACCAAACCAAACACAATATACATGCCCAGGCCGGTGCCGCCCTCCCCTCTGCGCGTGGTGTAAAAAGCCTCAAAAAGGCGTTGCTGTTGTTCTTCTCCCATGCCCTGGCCATTATCCTGAATCAACAAAATCACATCCTCTGCTTGGGTATCACAGGTAATCTGAATCACACCGTCCTGTTTTCCCTCCAGGCCATGGATGCAAGCATTCAATATGAGGTTAGTGAAAATCTGATAAAACACGTCTGGGTAGCCTTGTGCTTGAATCTCTGTACACAGATTTTTGAAGATGACTTTGTGTTTATTGGTCTGCGGGTGCAAAATTAATAAGACATGGCGTAAATATTCAATTAAATCATAAGATCGATAATCTTTTTTACTGTGATCAACAGACACCATTTTAAAGCTTTCAATCAGATCCGATGTGCGTTGCAAATTATCGTGCAACACACGCGTCACGGTTTCTGCGCCGCTCATATATTTACTTAAGTCTGAGCGTTTCATGGTGTTTTGCTTCAGCTTGTGGGTGATTTGTTGGGTATTGTTGGCAAACTGCGTGCTCGCGGTTAAACAAATCCCCACCGGATTATTAATTTCATGCGCAATCCCGGCCACCATGGTATTCGTCATTTGCGCTTTATCTTGCTCCATTTCAATTTTCTGTTGGTGCAAATGTTTAACTTGTAAATGCAAACGTAAACGCACCAACATCTCATCTTTGGAAAACGGCTTGACCAGATAATCATTCGCCCCACATTGAAAACCTTGCACCAAATCAATCACCTGATTTTTCGCGGTCAACATAATCACGGGCAGCATATCGGCAGAATGTTCCTGGCGTAAAATGCGGCAGACTTCATAACCGGACATTTTTGGCATCATCACATCCAAAAAAATCAAATCAATCGGCTCACCCCGTTGAATCACTGCCAATGCGGCTTCACCTGATTCTGCTTCCATCACCGCATAACCATGCGCTTTGAGTTGTAGGTCCAAAACATACCGGTTGGTTGGTTCATCATCCACCACCAAAATGGTGGACGAGTGCGCGGGCGCAACCAGCGCCTCTGGGGTCACCACGGCTTTACCCAAATCTTCTGTTGCACGAATCGAGGCTTCAACACGCACCGCTTCCACATCTTGCGCCAATGAAATCGGCAATGAAAAGGTAAAACAGCTACCTTTACCCGGATCAGAACTCACTTCTATGGTTCCCCCATGCAGTTCAACCAACTGTTTGCTGATCGACAAACCAATCCCGGTGCCGCCATAAATCCGCTCAGTAGAGCCATCGATCTGTTCAAATGATTTGAAAATACGCGACAGATGCTGTTCCTCAATGCCAATGCCGGTATCCAACACACTCAGATACAACCAATCAGTGGTCGAGGTATAAGAGATCACGACTTGCCCATAATCGGTAAATTTAATCGCATTATTCACCAGATTCTGCACAATTTGTTCCACACGGTTTTCATCCGCATACACATTCGGTGCATTCGGTGGAATGTGGTCAACAATCTGCACCTGTTTTTCTTTCAACATCGGTCGGCATAACTCAACCACCGTCACCACCACGCTCTTGATGTTAATCGGCTGCTGATTGAGAACGATTTTTTGATGTTTGAGTTTGGAGAAATCCAAAATATCATTGATCAAATTGGCCAAGCGGTGGCCACTGCTGATGATGATCGACAAATCGGCTTTCAATTTTTCAGTGACCGGCCCAGAAACCCCGTCACGCAGGGACTCAGCAATCCCGATCATGCCATTAATCGGGGTTTTTAATTCATGTGAGGTATTGGTTAAAAATTCGTCTTTTGAATGATCCAAACGGTTTAAGGCCTCGTTTTGATCCTCCAATTCGGCCCCATGTCGGGAAAGTTGCTCATTTAACAGGTTAATGCGGTCCGCCAAGGCCAACGACAACAACACCACTTCCAACGTAGAGCCAATTTGCCAGCCATACGTGACAAACGTATTGGTCGGAATCACCCCGAATAAATCCAGTGATAAAATCAGCGTTGCGCACAAAAACCCAATCCACGCCAATAAAAAAAACCGCGCCGCCCGGTAACCGGCCCGTTGGCACATAACCCCGGCCAGCATCAATAAGCTCACCATCCACATCGTGAGCAGGCCCAATAGATAAACCACCAGACCATAGTCAATCCAAAAAGACGCTAAGACTAAACTCGCCGACCCCCATTTAGTCACACCCAGAATGCGGTCTAATCGTGGTGTGTGTTGTTCGGTTAATAAAAACGTTTGGGTAAATTGCGCGGCAAAAAAACACAATAAATACCCAAAAAAAGGCACCGTAATATTCGTCCACATGGTTGCATTCGGCCACAAATATTCAAACGCAAACCCATTCAAAGCACTGATGAATAAACCCGAGGCCAGAATAAAACCAACGTAAAATAAATAACTCACATCCCGCACAGAAAAAAAGATAAACAGGTTGTATAACGCCATCACCCCCATAATGCCATAATACAGCCCCCAACCGATTTGGCCGTCATGGCTGTGGGCTTGAAAGGCCTCTGCTTGCCATAAACGCAAGGCAAATTTCATCGACCCCTGCGTTTCATAACGTATAATAATTTCCCCGGAGGATGCCGGTGCGATGTCTAACGGAAACACCAGGTTGCGATGTTTGATCGCTCGCTGGCTAAAAACATGCTGATCCCCGCCTTCATAGTGCTCCCACGCACTCGCTGAATCGGCTTTAAGATAAATATCCATTTGATCAATCAGCGGGTAATATTGCTCTAAATACCATTGGGACAACTGCGTGTCATTGTGATAGCGCCATTGCACCCAGTAGACTGAGCGGGTTAAACCACGGCCAGGTTTGGCACGCTCGCTGGATTCGAAACGGGTTTCGTATTCACCCGCAGCCACTTCTGCAAAGGTGTACACCCCATCTTCGTCTTCCAAGATAGAAAGATAAGTCCCTACTAAATAACTAGGTTGATCTTTTAATTTTAGGGTTTCGGCGAAAGCCAGCGGACTGATGAAAAAATACACGGCAATGCAAACACACCGAATCAGCATACGACCGTTTGCGGAAGATAAACATGGAAACAAGACCCTTCTCCGGGCTTGCTACTGACCTCAATCGTGCCGCCCATGACTTCACAAAAGTGTTTACTAATGACCAAACCCAGGCCGGTGCCCGGCGTGTAACCACTGGTTTTTTCACCTTGTTGATAAGGCACAAATAAGCGCTGCACTTGCGCTTCATCCATACCCGCACCGGTATCGGTGACTTTAAAATGAATCCACGCTTGGCCATCTATCTGTGACACTGAGGCTTGAAACAGCACCTCGCCTTGATCGGTAAATTTAATCCCATTGGAACCCAGATTAATCAAACATTGGCGAATTTTTACCGCATCCACCCACATTTTTAAATCACTGGGGGAACACTCAAAGCGCAACTTTAACCCACGCGCTTCGGCCAACGGCTCCAGTGTGCTGCGTACCTCAAAAAACAAACTCTCCAGCAACACCGAGCCCAATTGTAGCTGAATCGCACCGGCTTCAATTTTAGAGATATCCAGGACATTATTAATTAAATGTAATTGGGCTTTGGCGGCCATTTGAATGCGTTTGGCCAAACCCATCAAATCTTCCTCTTCGAGGTCTTCCAGCTCCTCCATTAAGATATCGATGTAACCCAAAATAGCGGTGAAGGGGGTTCTTAATTCATGGCTCATATTGGCCACAAAATTGGATTTGGCTGAGCTGGCTTTTTCGGCTTGTTGGCGTTGTGATTTCTCGCGTTGGATATCCACCAACTGTTGATAAGAGCGCAACGCCCCCACCATGGTCGAAAATAATTTATCCGAGGTCATTTCACTTTTGACGTGATAACCGTTGATGTCGTACTTAAGATACACATCCCGCTCGACGAACTGGCCAGGGTGGCCTGTGCGCAAGACAATACGAATGGTTTGATTGCCCAAGACATTACGGATGTGGTTGACCACGTCTAAGCCGGCATGATCCGCTTCCATCACCACATCTAACAGCACCAACGCCAGATCTTCTAACGTTGCGAGTAAAGTCTGTGCTTCTGCGGCCGAATAAGCGTTATGAATCACAATCGGGCGTTGATCAATCACCATCCCTTCTAGCGCATACGCGGTTACCGTATGCACATCCGGCTCATCATCCACCACAAGAATGTGCCACGGCGCTTCACTTGACGTGTCCTCTTCATCCTCATCAATAAAAACGAGTTCATCACTCATAATTCTATGGTACCGACTCAGGTTTATCCCATTAACGTATATCGATAAGTCTAGTCGAACCTGCCATAGGTTGTATTAAAATCTTGTTGAGAATAAATCTTGCCAACTGGGGGGGTCTGCGCGGGGGTCGGATTCAATGAAAATTTTATGCCAAAAACGTAAAGCGGTGACGCTCGCTTGTGGCGCACGTTTATCCCAATAGGACAACGCCTCGGCCTGCTCTAGCTCACCTAAAAACGCCGGTGAACCCGACACCGCTTGCTGCATCCAACGCACCCCCACACGTTTCCAAGTCGGTGAGATAATCGCATCCGCCCATGATTTTTTGCGCGTTAAAATGGCCTCAGGCAAAGTCCCCGCCATTGCCAAACGTAATAAATGTTTGCCTGGCCGCAACCGGCGTTGAGGGCTCCAGACAAAGGCAGGTGGCTGATACGGCAAATACGCATACGGTAAACACGCAGCAAAATGCGCCGGTGAAATACGCTGCGCCCCAATTTCTCGCAATGGCTTTTCCCAACGGGTTACATCAATGCAAGACATCAAATGCGCAAAACTGTGATATTGAAAGCCTTGCTCCAGCGACATATGCGCAAAGTCTGCCTCTGTGCGCGTGGCTGGCGTGGTCAACAACGCTTGTATCTGTTGCGGGTAAAAATCCGCCAGCGCAGTAATCTGCTCACGCACCTGTAATTGCCGCAACAATAAATAATATAAACGCCGATTGACCGGGGCCAAAGCGGGGTGCACATGTTCTAACTGGCCCAACCAAGATGGCCGATGAAATTGCAGCCATTTCCAGAATTTTAACGTCGTATTCGGCTTGGGCAGCCAAGCCATCAACGCCGCAAAATCGCGTAAAAAGCTCATGTGACTGCCAATCCCAAAACCGCACAAAAAACGATCAAAGCCCGCTGCTTGTATGTGCCGGGCGACCGGTAACATAAACGCTTTTGGCCAGTGCACCACACTCTCTGAGCGCCACACGGTTTCAGGAATGGCTGTGATAAACGCCTCTAAACTAATCTTAAACACCTCATGTTGCTGAATGCCCAGATGGCGGCAGACCAATTGTGCATGCGCCGTTTCCGTTGCGTGCTCAGGGTCATCAAATTCATACGTAAACGCCACCACCTGCTTGGCTCCCACCGCCTCCACTGCTAATGCCGCCACTGCCGCAGAATCGATCCCGCCCGACAGGCTCACCGCCACCCTCGATTGCCCACCAATGCTTTGTTCTACCGCTTGCGCCAGCGCCCCCCGAAAGGTTGTAGCCAATGGCTCACACGGGCCTGTTTTTGGTTGCAGTATGTTGCCCCAATGCCAATGTTGGCGACACACCCCCGCCGTCACTTGCAAACGATGCCCAGCCAACACCTCTTCAATGCCATGCGCCAGGCTTGCCGCCCCACACACCGGCAAACCAGAGAGTAAAATATCCTGGCGCACCTGTGGGTTGAATTGACGCGATGATTGGTAAGCCAGCAAAGGCCTGAGCGTGGTCGAAAATAACAGCAACCCCTCTGTTTGCAGATAATATAAGCGCTCTCCGCCGGATAAACTGCGCAATAAACACAGCTCAGATGGCTGCGCATGCAGTAACACGTAATGGCCCTCTGGCAGCCGCCTATGCCCGCTATTTAAAGCCGCGCAATCAGCTTGACTCAACGCGGAGGTGAGATAACCTTCAGTTAAACAGCACGCCGGCCCTTGTTGAATCCATTTGGCGGGATCACTGTAACACCATAAAGCCCCCAAATGATGTTCAACCAATCCGCTGTAAGCGCCCAGCGGGGCCAATAAGCGGTGTTTTTGAGCGGCGCTTAAATGCGCCGATACCGGCCCGCCAGAGAATGACCAAGCGCCAACAAAATGGGTCATACCCGGTTACTCATCGGCACCGCTTTCAACGCTAAACCCTCCCGTTCCTGAGTCATCCTCCTCACCAGTGCGCCCCAGCGGTTTTTCTGCCTCCAGGCTTTTACTCAACAGGCTGAGCATTAAACCGGGGCGAAAAACACTCAGATCAATGCCCAAACCTTCCGGTAACCCCCCCACAATGCCTAAACCAGCATCGTGTATGTTGTCCAAGGGTTGTAGAAAGTTGGCAAATAAGGTTTGTTGGTCCGGGAACAACCCCAGATCCAATAGGTCAACAGCAGGCCGTGTAGACGACCAGTCCGACACCACTTGTTGTGCAAACATCAGGCCGTTGGGGGTTAAATCATGCAAGATGAACACATGCGTCACGTTCGTTGGTAAGAGCCGTGCTGGCGTATCTGGGCCAATCACCGCACACGCATTGCGCAGCGGCCATTGATTCGCACAGAGAAAGTCCTTAAACACCGTATGATCACACACAAGCAGCCGTTTAAAATCAACCTTGAGGGTCTCTTCAGGCACCTCGTTGGGCACCAGAAATGGGTGTGGATTCACCGTCAAGAACTGCTCGGCTAAAGTAAACACGTTATCTGGGCGCGGGGCTTTGGCGAGACTCAACAATAGGCCAATCCCCCCAACAATACAGGCCGCAAACAGGCTATCCGCCAACCAAAAGACGATCCCGGTGAGCAACATCGTCATGCTAACTTTTAACGGGCGGCTTAAGCCCGCGCCTTTGTGATGGAAAATGCGTAAAATTTCATACCCGAGATGCGTCGGTAAAAAATACACCGTGTCTTCGTGAGCGAGTTTCGCAGTGGCTTTTTTCAGCCCCGGATCCCCAATCCCATCGACTTTGACATCGGCGACCGCCTCATGGCCACAATGGGCGCAACGTTTAAACGCATTTTTTTCCTTATGCGAACATTGGCTGCAACGCATCTTATGACAACCACTTTTTGAACAGACGCCACAGCGGTAAACGCCGCGATGGTTTCGGCAATGTCGCAATATAATTACGCAAGTCACGCATAGACACCATCCCCACCACGCGCCCGGATTGAACCAAAGGTAAGTGCCGCACTTTAATCTCTCGCATGCGTTCCAACGCATCAAACACAGACTCATCGGGGTCGGCTGTTTTTGGGTTGGGGGTCATAATGTCCTGCAAAGACGTTTCAGAGGCGAGAAGGTCTAAGGCGACAATCTTACGCGTGATATCCCGCTCAGTGACGATCCCAATCAGATGCTCGGTTTGAATCACCATCATGGAGGAGATATCGTGCTCACACATGGCTTGGGCCGCCACATACACAGAGGCCGTCGGTGGCAGACTAATCACAGACTGATGATTGACAACATGCGGAACGATAGAAACAGCTAATGGCATGAAACACCTCCAATGTGCGTAATAAAGAATGGCCACAGAGCAAACCGCCGTATTTTGCGGGCTATGCCCAGCGGTGTCAATATCGGCCAAAAGTGTGAAGCCTGTCTCAAGGCCCATGGCCTGCTATCACACTATTCTCTTTTGCTAAGAAAAAGGCCTAGTGATTTTTCAGAATCCGACATATGCTTAAAGATAGTGATGACAGGATGCCGTTACCCTTAACTCGGCAATGGATAACACCCTTAATACTGACGACCCAAAACAAGGTGAAATTATGGCTTTAGCCTCATTATTCACAACACAAACGGCCCAAGCCATTCGGCCAGAAACAACCAAAACAGAAGTGACCTTACTCTTAGATACCGAACTGACCGACCGCGTTAAAGCCATGAAAAGCGTACTCAAGAAACAAACGGGGTGTTATTTTTCCCTCAGCCAAGTGTGTGAAACGGCGATTGAAAGCGCCTTGAGACAAGCAGAGTCCGAATTAAAGAAATCCCGACAGAGTGGCGATGAAATCACCATGTTATGAAGCTATAAAGATGCTATAAAACTATATTATTAAATATAATAACTAATGATTGACTTGTACAATCAATTTATTGTCCATTATCTGCGTTTGATAATTATCCAATGCTTTTAACTGTATAACAACGCGTGTATGGCAACCATTTTCCACCACCGCCAGGGATAAAATCGGCCCTGCCCCCACCTTATTAAACTTTCTTTTCAAGCCATTTCGGGTTTTCTCAAAATCAATCGAAATTCTGGCCGGTTGTTTGGTCGAAAACTGCTTACTGATCACAGGTGGGCTTGAGAACGTTAATGTCAACTCCGTGATATTGTCATTCACTTCATTCGCACTGAAAGATTCAACCGCTTGCGTATTGCGTTGCAGCATGCTGCTCAATAACTCACTCAATTGCTCCGCCCAATCCTCAAACGCATTTTTGGTTGCGCCCCAAGCCGTATACGTACCCGTAAACGACAGCATCGAACCAATTTTACGATCCACAATGGCGGCAAAACGCTCATTTGTCAGCGAGTCCGTTAACTCGCCTTCAATCGCCGCTTGGCCGAGATCAACCGGCACATACAAAATGGCTTTAGAAATCACATTGGCCACCACATCCACTTTTTTAACATCCACAATGGCCGTGCGTACACGTAAAGTATTCGGGCCAATTTCGGTGGTGATGGTGTAATGCTCTTTCAGTGACTCAATCATCGAGGCACGAAAATATTCCGCCAGCTCTCGCACTTCAGGAATATCAACTTCTTGGTTTTCGGCTTCAGAATCTTCGGTGAAATGGATTTCAACCGGGTCCACAATGACACTGCGATATTTTTTCCATAACGCACAATCGGTTTCAAAATAGCGCGTTTCAGGCGCATTCGGTAACGCCTTCAAATTAGAATAATCGTGTAAAAACCCCGTTTCTTGAGCTTTTTTCACACTACAGGCTGTCAGACTAAGCAACAATAGCGCGACCAATGGGTAATATCGATTTCGTGAGTTCATGTCAATATTATGGACTATATTTGTCATTCTCACCGAGTAATTCACCCAATTGACGTACATCAGCCTGTGCTAAAATCAAGCCCAAAAATCAATCCCAAAGATCAATCCTGGTACTGTTTGCGGATGTGTAATATCTCATCTAAATTATCTAAAAATAAATCGATCAATTTTGGTTCAAAATGTTCACCACGTTCTGCCTTTAACAAGGTTAAAATGCGGTCAATATCCCACGCGGGTTTGTAACAACGCTGTGTGCCCAGTGCATCAAACACATCCGCCACCGCCGTAATTCTTGCATACAAATGGATCTGCTCGCCTTGTAAACCTTGGGGGTAACCTTTGCCATTCCATTTTTCTTGGTGTTGATGCGCGATAATGGCCGCCGCTTTAAACAGCTTCCGATCACTGATGTTCAGGGATTGATAACCAACCGTTGTGTGCGTTTTCATGATCTCAAATTCTTCCGCCGTGAGTTTACCCGGCTTATTCAAGATGCTATCTGGAATCGCGATTTTACCCAAGTCATGCATCGGTGACGCCAAACGCAGCATTTCGACCTCATAATGCGGTAGGCCATATTTTTCCGCCAATAATGCCGTGTAATGAGCCACTCGCACCACATGTTGCGCGGTTTCCCCAGAACGCGATTCCGCCAACGTGCCCAACATGTAGATAATTTCTTTTAAGGTTTCATCCAGCTCATCATTGAGTTTAACGTTTTTACAAGCAATAGAAGCCTCTGAACCCAATAATTCTAATAAACTTTGTTCGACTTGATCCGGCTGGAGGTGATTCCCTTCGATGTAGATAATGCTGTTATTCGACGGCTGATTCATGATAATCAAGCTGTATTCACAGCTATAAAAACAGTGCTGGCTCTCCTGCACCGCTAGAATATGTTGCATAATGTCATCACTGACCAGATCTTTTACCGCTTGGCCATGTTTATGTTTAAAATCCCCAATGCCATTAATCACGCGTAATTCACTGTCCGGCTGGTTACCCGCATCCAACACACTGAAAAATACCGACGACGCCCGCCCATAAAACGCATTTTTCTCCATGCCCGTGAGTGATAAGACTTGATCCAGCAAACACGTCACAAAGTGATCCAGGTTTTCGGCTTTAAATAAATGATTGGTTGATTTGATCAGGCGGGTTAAGCCATCTCGGCTTTTATCTAAGCGCATCAGGCTTTCATACGTTCTTAACGCCGCAATCACCGTGGTGTAAAGTTTGTCTGCGGTGAGCTCGGATTTTTCTTTGTAGTCATTAATGTCGTAGTTCAGAATCACATCCCGTTCTGGCGCATAACCTGGCTGCCCTGTGCGTAAAATAATGCGCGTAAACGGGTTTTTTAACACATTACGAATGTACTCAACAATTTTCAAACCCGAGTCGTTTTCTTCCATCACAACATCCAGCAAGACCAATGCTGTATCCGGGTGGTCTGCCAACAGTTGTTTGGCTTCTTCCGCAGAATAGGCGTGAATAAATTCAAGCCCTCGGTGCGCATAATGGATTTGTTTCATCGCCATCACGGACACTTTGTGCACCATCTCATCATCATCAATCAGTGCGATTTTCCAATGTGGCGCATGCTCGTCATCATCTTTTAATGCGGTTTCTTGACTAAATAAAAATTCATTATCCATTTTACACTTACGCGAGACAGTTACTTTAAATTAAGTATAGTGAAAATCACGACCAAGCAACCAATACCTTGCCGCTCATATTGAAATACGCATCCATTTGTCTATTTTTGATAACACTGCTTGCGTGCCTGCTCAACTCATATATAATAGATCGTTAATATATTTTAATTATTCAAGCAGGCAAGGTGATTCAATGAAATTGTGGATAAGTTTCTTTTTGTACTCGGCATTAGGCTTTCCATTGGCTGCATCAGCAGATATTTATCAATACATGGATCAAAAAGGCCATACCCACCTCACCAGCCATAAGCTCGGCAAAGGCTTTAAACTGATTAGCCGCATCCGCAGCCAGCGCAGATCCACCAGCCGCTTTTCAAAAAATAAACGCCGCTTTAGTCGCGCCATTAACCGCATTGCCATCCAACAAAAAATTGACCCTGCCTTATTACACGCCATCATTCGCGTAGAATCCGCCTACAACCCCAAAGCCCTATCGCCTAAAGGCGCTGCCGGTTTAATGCAACTCATGCCTGCCACTGCAAAACGCTACGATGTCACCGACCGCTGGAATCCAGAGCAAAACATTAATGGGGGGGCCAAATATTTGAAATTTTTGTTAAAACGTTACAACAACAACCTCGCCTTAGTTGCCGCCTCTTACAACGCTGGCGAAGGTGCTGTGGATAAATATGGTAAGCAAGTACCACCCTACCGAGAAACCAAAGATTACGTCAAAAAAGTTAAAAAATTCTACCGAAAACTCGGTGGACGCCGTTACGGCTAGCTTATTTTTTTAAGCAATTCAACATATCTTCGTGCATCGTCCTGGCCGCGGCTTTTTTGCACTCTTCAAAATAAGGCCCACTTTGATACGCCGTTTCACACACTTGTAGATTCTCTTGATGCTTGCGTTTAATGGTTTCCAGTAAACCCGTTTTTCGCTCCATCGTTTGGCGCTTGACACGTTCAGTCGTCATCTTCAACTCCTTAGATTAATTATGTGGCGGTGATGCCAGTTTCACTGCTTAATACCGACACCTTTTTTCAATAACCATAGCGCAAAAATGGACAACAGTCCGATGAAAAATAAAATAAGGGTGTAAGCAATGCCTAAGCGAATGTCAGTAATACCCAGTAAGCCGTATCGAAAGGTGTTGACCATGTACAAAATCGGATTAATCAACGACACGCTTTGCCAAAAACTCGGTAACATCTCCATCGAATAGAAGATCCCGCCTAAATACGTCAATGGCGTCAGCACAAAAGCTGGAATAATCGAAATATCATCAAAACTCTTCGCAAACACCGCATTGATGAAACCTGCCAAAGCAAACAACGCGGCGGTCAAAATGGCAACGGATATCGCCACACCATAGTCATGTATATTGATGTCGGTAAAACACATGGCCACCAATGTCACCACCACCCCCACGATTAAACCCCGTATAATGCCCCCAGTGACATACCCAAATAGGATCACCGCATTGGGCACCGGTGCAATCAGCAATTCCTCAATATTGTGGTGAAATTTGGTGCTGTAAAACGAGGACACCACATTGCTGTACGCATGGGTCAACACGGACATCAAAATAATCCCCGGCACAATGTAATCCATATAACTGTGGCCCTGAATGTTGCCTAACTGCGCACCAATCAACTCACCAAAGATAATGAAATATAACGCCGTGGTCACCGCAGGTGGCACAATGGTCTGCACCCAGATGCGCATAAAGCGTAAGACTTCTTTCACCACAATGGTTTTGTATGCGATGAAACTAATTCGAATCAGCATGTGTTTGACCTTGAGTATTTTGAATAATCCCAATGAATAATTCTTCAAGACGGTTTGTCTTGCTGTGTAAGCGCGTAATATCGATGTTATGCTGCCCCAGTTGTTTGAACAACGCACTGATATGCGTGCCTTTTTCCATATCAACCGACACCGTGTTAGGGTCAAGTTGTTGTAAATTAAACCCCGGCAGCAGCGGTAAGCTCTCCATCGGTTCAGCCAAATCTAAAATAAACGTTTCTCGGCTCAACTGGGATAACAACGCTTTCATACTGCTATTTTCCAGCACTTTACCGTCTGAAATAATGCCAATGTGTCGGCATAACTGCTCCGCCTCTTCCAGGTAGTGTGTGGTTAAAATAATCGTGGTGCCCTGCTCATTCAAAGCACGAATGTACTGCCACAGGCTTTGCCGAATCTCAATATCAACCCCCGCCGTTGGCTCATCCAGGAGTAATAACTTGGGGTTATGCATCAAGGCACGCGCAATCATCAAACGCCGCTTCATGCCACCGGACAGCTCCCGTGCTGTCACGGTTTTTTTCTCACTCAAGCCCAGAGCTTCCAGCAGCTCATGTGCGCGAACAAACGCCGGCTTACGCGCCATACCGTAATACCCAGCTTGGTTAACCAGCACCTCTAATAATGGCTCAAAAATATTGAAATTGAACTCTTGTGGCACCAAACCAATGCATTGCTTGGCCTCGATCAAATGCGTATCAAGATCGTACCCAAACACGCGTACACGGCCAGCACTCTTATTTAATAAGGAACACACAATACTGATCAATGTGGACTTACCCGCGCCGTTAGGCCCGAGCAAGGCATAAAAATCCCCCGCTTCCACTTGTAGATCCAAACCTTTTAACGCGACAAAACCATTCGCATAGGTTTTGGTTAAACTATCGACTTCGAGTGCCATCATAATGCTGCGCCAGTTTGCAGATAAAAAATAAAAATGGCGTGAAATCGGGCGTTTGTCAACCATGGCGCGCATTGGGCCATAAAAAGTATTGCTTATTAGGTGAAGCACATTATAATATGCTTATCGATTGGGCATAACCCCACCGTCTTCTAGGGATAGACATTAGGACACGACAGGACGTTAGCACAAGGGATCGCCAAACGGATTTGGTTAATAAAGGATAGGCTTAGGAAAGCCAAACAAGGAGTGTTACTCAGGAGCTTAATCGGCAACGGATGCCAGTCAGGGAATTCAGTCGACAAGGATGTCATTTTTTATCTTTATGGTCTTTGTTAGATGCGAGCCTATAGCCGTCGCATTTTCTACATTTTCAAAATAAAATTATTACGTAACAATGATCTCCCAGCCTTTCTTCAAATGAATAGCTCACCCTAAGAGATTGATCAAAGTTATCTTCTGAAATAGGGCCATCAATCCGCATGGCAACATAAATGGTAACCTCATACAGCCCCACACTGGTCTACTAAGTTTATCCACACTATGCGAGAATAAAGCCTCAACCGTGACACAGTAGTATTGAACCATGCCCAGATATCTCGCCCCTTTGAATTATGACCGTTTCTTTAAAAAAGTATTTTCAGACCTGGATATCGCCAAAGCCTT
>Ga0256847_1000522_pt1 | contig 23814 bp, 22 predicted proteins | sample TeddybearmetaG_FD_189099 | JGI IMG/M metagenome (GOLD analysis project Ga0256847, IMG submission 189099) | Hydrothermal vent microbial communities from East Pacific Rise, Pacific Ocean - Teddybear | ecosystem: Environmental > Aquatic > Marine > Hydrothermal vents | place: Pacific Ocean: East... | reverse complement strand
GGAACACCCTTGAGCTAATAACACTGTAATGACAGCCAACATATTTTCTAAATTAAAATCACCTACAATACGTGTTTGCACTTGAGCTCTCTGCTTTCGCCAGCTGACACAAAAGCTAATTCCATCCAGACTATAATTAACTTCATCCACCGATACCTTTTCGACAGTCTTATTATCTTTAAACTGCCTTTTCTTTCCTGTTGCACTAAAAGCCCAGCATTTAACTTTTTCAGCTGTAACTGCTAAAAACTGCTCACTGTTTGCATCATCTGTATTAACAACTACAAATTGCAAATCCGGTTGTTTAAATAACAACCGTTTTGCATTTAAATACCCATCCATGGAACCGTGATAATCCAGATGATCACGACTCAAATTAGTAAAAACTGCACCTTTAAAATGAACTTCATTCACTCTGCCCTGTTGCAAGCCATGTGATGAAACTTCCATGACCACTGTACGCTTATTCTGTTTTACAAACTCTGCAAGCATTTGCTGTACATTAATCGCATCAGGCGTAGTATTAATAGTTTCCTTTAAAGCACCTTTATCACCCCAGCCTAATGTTCCTATCACTCCACATTCAGCAATCAACTGTACTAAAAACTGACTACATGTTGTTTTTCCATTGGTACCCGTAATACCAATAACATCCAATCTGTTTGACGGTGATTGATAAAACCTGTCAGCAATACGACCCAGCTTTAACCCTAAATCCATTATTGCCAACTGATAAATATTTAGCTGATTCAGAACAAAAGACTCACTTCCCAGTGGATCATAAATCACAACAGACGCTCCATTTTTTATTGCTTGCTGTACATAGACCAAACCATGTTCTTTTTCACCAGCAATGGCTAAAAAAACGAAGCCATCACGCACCCTTCTACTATCAAGTGCAATCCCTTTAATCTCGATAGATGAATCCAGCTTTGTTAGATCATCAACTATTCCAGCTAATAAATCAGTCAGTTTCATTCTGCTCTTGTTAACAACACCGGCATCGACTCTTCCTTATCAGGTGCAATCCCATAAACTCTCAAGGCTCCTGCCATTACCTTTGAAAACACAGGTGCAGCTACCAGCCCACCATAGTATTTTCCAGCACTAGGCTCATCAACCATCACGGCAATAACAAAACGTGGATTACTCGCTGGAGCCAGACCGACAAACACCGCAAAATATCGATCATCAGCATACCCACCTGCCACTGCTTTTTTTACTGTTCCCGTTTTTCCAGCAACCCTATATCCGTCCACTCTTGCCTGATAAGCTGTTCCATCTTTTTTTATTACATGCTCAAGCATTTCCCTGACTTTTTTTGCAGTTTTAACGCTAAACACTCGTTTTGCATCATCATCTTCATCTCGTTTCAGTATACTCACCGAGTGTAAAACACCATCATCTGCTAACGCAGTATATGCCCTGGCCAGCTGTAATACTGATGTCGAAACACCATAGCCATAAGCTAATGTGGCTTGTTCAAAATCATGCCAACGCTGAAAGTCCAGTAAAGCGCCACTCGCCTCACCAGGAAAACCAACATTAGCGGAAGTACCAAATCCTAACTGATGATATTTCTCCCAGAAATATTCTCTCGGCATCTTCAATGCAATTTTGCTTATTGCAACATTGCTGGATTTTTTCAATACATGCATCAAATCCAGAGTGCCATAGTTATGTACGTCTTTTACTAAATTTCGGCCTACCCTATAAAACCCATGTGTTTCAATCTGAATATTATCATTTACATATCCTCCATCCAGTGCAGCAGCGACAACAAATGGTTTTACAGTAGATCCTGGCTCAAAAACATCTAGCATCGCCCTATTACGGTATAAATTCTCTTTCAACCCTTTTCGGGTATTTGGATTAAAAGCCGGCTGATTAACTGCAGCTAAAACTTCTCCGTTTTTTGCATCTAAAACCACTAGCGATGCAGAAAATGCTTTATGTTTAATTACTGCTGACTGCAACGCTTTAAAAGCCAAATATTGAAGACGTTGATCTATACTTAAAACAAGATCCTGACCTGGAATAGGGTCTCTAACATTCTCAACATCTTTGTCTTTAATTACTTGCCGTCTGCCATCTCTGATAACCCTTTTTTTACCTGCTACACCTTTTAAAACATTTTCATATCCGAGTTCCATACCCTCCTGACCCACATCATCCACATCAGTAAAACCCACCACATGTGCTGAAATTGCTCCCGCAGGGTAATATCGCTTAAATTCCTTTTCAAAATAAACGCCACTCGCATGTACCGCTCTTACCTTTCGAGCCAACTTGGGATTAATTCGTCGTTTCAAATACGCAAAGCGTTTATTCGGTGCAGCATTTAACAACCTGCTTATTTTTTTTCCCGGTACATTAAGTATCTTTCCTACCTGTCTAAGCTTGTCCCCCTCGTCTTTCTTAAAGTGTTGCGGATTCACCCAAATTGATTCCACAGGCGTACTTATCGCTAATGCTTCATTATTTCTATCTAAAATCTTTCCTCTATAAGCAGGAACTTTCACAACTCCTACATGCCTTCTATCACCTTGTTGCTGCAAAAACTGGGTATCGAAAACCTGTAAAAAAATAGCTCGCCCCATTAATACCAACATCCCCAGCAACATAGTTCCCAGCAGCATCTTCCGTCGCAATACAAACTCTTCGGAACTGGCTCGTGGGTTATGTGAAATACGTAACACACGCATCATTAAGGCTTAATATAAATAATTTTTTCACGCTGAGGCATACGTAACTTCAACTTTTCCTTAGCCACACGTTCAACCCTGTTTTCTTCAGTCAAAGTGGTTAACTCCAATTGTAACTGCCCCCACGCTACCTCATAGTTATCCAGCATTTGTTCATGCTTCTGAATGTCAATAAAAACCAATCGCGAATGGTATTTACTAACTATTACTGCCAATGCTGACATAAGCAATAAAACTAACAGCCCTACCAATAACAAGTTTTTTGAAGAAAACAAAATACTAAACTCTTTCTGCAACTCGCATTACAGCACTACGAGCTCTTGGGTTTTCCTGTAACTCTCGTTTCCCAGCCTTAACTGCTTTACTCACTTTTCTCAATATACCTTGTTCAATATCAACTTCCTTGATCGGTAATTTTCCTGGGTTAAATTTTCTTCCTGATTCATTTCTAATAAATCGCTTTACAATCCTGTCCTCCAACGAATGAAATGAAATCACAACTAATCTCCCACCGGAATTCAAAACATCAATAGCCTGCTGTAATCCTTTCTTGATTTCTTCCAGCTCACTATTTATTTCAATTCTTATTGCTTGAAAACTTCTTGTTGCCGGGTGCTTATGTTTCTCACGTTTAGGAACCACATGTTCAATCAATCCGGCTAAATCCAACGTTGTTTTAATAGGGGCCTCACTCCGTCGTTCTACCACCGCTTTAGCAATGCGCCGTGCAAAACGTTCTTCACCATATTCAAACAGCACTTTAACCAAGATATTCTCATCTACTTGTGCCAACCACTCGGCAGCAGACACCCCGATACTTGTATCCATACGCATATCTAAAGGGCCCTCTCTCATAAAACTGAAGCCTCTAAGAGAATCATCCAATTGCGGAGATGAAACACCTAAGTCCATAAGCACTCCATCTACTTTCCCTTGCCAACCGCAACTTCCAACTATCCTCTGCAAACCAGAAAAACATCCATGATGCAATGTAAATCGCGAGTCTTTTCGCATTTCATCCGCATAGACAGAATTCACTGCATCCAAATCTCTATCAATTGCCAGCAACTGACCCGCCGGTCCCAATTGAGCCAATATTCCCTTACTGTGCCCCCCTCGCCCAAAGGTACAATCTATATATAAACCATCAGGCCTAATATTCAGACCCTGCAAAGACTCGTTATATAAAACCGGTAAATGCTCCATTAAAACGAGATAGAACCAAGTAATTCCAGATTGTCAGAATCATCACCGCTCATAAATTCGCTTTCTTTCTCATTCCAGTCAGACTCATTCCAGATCTCAAACTTATTCAATTGGCCGACTAAAACAACATGTTTCTGCATCCCTGCAAATTTTCTTAACTTTTCAGGTAATAATAATCGTCCTTGTGCATCCATCTCACATTCAGATGCATTTCCAATTAAAAAACGACGTAATTTTCCTGCCATTTTATCCATGGTAGGTAATTTGCTTAGTGTTAACTCCAGCGCTTCCCATTCAGGCAGAGGATACAACCAAAGACACCCTTTCTCTCCAACACAGCGATCATCGATTGCAACTGTTACTATCATCTGGCACTCACAACTTTCCTGTAATTCCGCCCGATAACGAGTAGGAATTGCAAGACGCCCTTTTACATCCAGATTGATTGAACTTACACCGCGAAACAAATTTCACCCCAAAAAAAACAGAATTAACCCTTTTTTACCACTTTTCCCCACTTAACCAGAACTATAGTTTTCTATTTATTCCCAGTCAAGAACCATTCACATAAAAATCTTTCTTTTTGTACAATGACTTAGCATTATTTTCCTGCTCCTAAGCAAGGACGACAAAATATCAAAAAAAAAAGTTTCAGACTATCATAATGTTATTGATTCTTATTAATGTAAAACATAGATTAAATATAAAAATAAAAAACCAGAAGTTATTAATATTAAATACAAAATTCCTTATTTTTAACCGCACTATTTACCTAACATCGTCAATTCAATGAAAAACAGCCGTATGGAAATATAAAATACCTACGTTAAACAGCGCTCATAGCCGTTTAACAAACAAACTGCGCTATATTTTTTGCATTAATATTGCGTAAAACTAGTAATAAAATAAGAATTTATTAATTTTTGGAGGTTTTCTGAACAGAAAAACCAAGTGCTTTTGCCACTTAAATTATTATACAATGCCCTTACAAAGCCGTACCCTACAACGGATTAAACAAATACATAGAAGATAAATACCCGTACCCTTTAGACAATAAGCATAGCGATTAAAGGCTACTGAAAATTGCTGCATAAAAGAACGTTTTAAATCAGAAGTTGATAAATGAGAAAGAAAAGAAAAAAGAGTTGGCCTGTAAGCCGGGTTCTGTCGAGAACAGCCATTCATCTAGGCCGTCAGTCGCCTAACGGCTCAAGCAATCTACCCAGAAGCCGCGCGGGCCACGCGTCTGCCTCTCTATTTGATCTTGCTCCAGGTGGGGTTTACCCTGCCACTGCTGTTACCAGCAAGCGCGGTGCGCTCTTACCACACCTTTTCACCCTTACCCGCCCCTGAAACTTAGTTACAGGGGCTGGGCGGTTTATTTTCTGTGGCACTTTCCGTAGGTTTACACCCCCCAGGCGTTACCTGGCACCCTGCCCATTGGAGCCCGGACTTTCCTCCATTTTATCTTGCGATAAAACAGCGACTGCTCGGCCAACTCTTAATTATAAATTATACAGTATATGTGGAAAATAGTGAGTGGGAATATACAGATAAAACTCCAGCTCAGTACCACCAAAAAAATTCTACGCCAAAACCATTAGAATATCAGCCGTTCACAGACTTCAGCACAGACCCGTGATTCCACAGCACGATAAAGAATTATTTGATTTTAGAAAAAATATTGACTATGAACTGCCTATACACAGTTCATAGCAGTATATTCAATATCCATGCCCACAGGACATGGAATTGCAGTAACCCCCTGGAAGGGGGCCAAGCTGTCCTTCATAGAAGGTGCATATCGGTATTTTGGAATCCAGACAATATGATACTGGCAATGCCATAAGACATGTGATAACTTCTTAAATCAACTCATTTGTTACTCCTTATTCTTGAATTAGTGGCTCAACTCAAGGTTGTAACATTTGATCAATTCATAGACACAGCCTTTGTGCTCCACGCCCACAGGACGTGGTTATCTAAGCTCTAATATAAAATTTCCAGCTAAGGAACGTGCCAGCCATTAAATTTCAGGATCTAAGACGGATTTTCTACATTAACCCTATGGGAAACTTGCAAATCCTTCAAAAAGACAACCAGCTGAAATCGACCACTGACATTTAATTTTCTAAATATAGCGCTCAAATGTGCCTTGACTGTTCGATCAGAAATATTTAATTGCTCGGCAATGACAATATTTTCTTCGCCATTGTATACATGCCCAACAACTTCACGTTCCCGTTGAGTTAATATTGAGATAGTTTTATTTATTTCATTATCCGATTGCTCTTCCTTTTCTGCAAAACTTTGTTTAGCCACTATTTCTTTTAGCATTTGAGGAATATATTGGCGCTTTAACCAAATTTCGTTATTTAAAACGCTTTCAATAGTACGCAATATCAACTGCTTATCAATTAATTTGTCAGAATACCCACTAGCGCCCTCATAAATAAATTCAATCTGTTGACTTGGAGTAAATTTCTCACCCACTATAATTACTTTATTAAAATATTTACATAAAAGAGGTAATTGATATGCTTCATTAAAAAGCTTAGCGTCAACAATTAACAAAATATTTTCATCATGTAGACTTTCTTCCCCTTCTGAAAAAATCTTTTCAAGATTATTAGAAAATGTCAGAGGGTATTGTGGAGATAATACCTCCAACCATGGTCGCATCTGGCCTTTGTTAGTTGATGCAATGATTAAATTATCCACAACATTTCTCCTTTAATGATCAAAATAACAATAGAAAAAATGCTGGCCCAAATAAATAATCTTCATATTTAATCTAATAATCAAAAAGTAAGAGAAGGAACTATCATGATAATCATCATATTCTGAACCTTTCCTGAATCAATCCTTAGCATTACTATATTTTTCTTTCTTATGTCGGAACCAGTTTATTTCCTGTTGCATAAAATTCCAGGAATCTGTTCAAGATCTATATAGTCATTGTCATTTGCAGTTGGGCAGTGCTCGAAACCCTCATTTACGCCAATAAACTTCAATTTCCGTGCTCCGCCCGCTCTCAACTGCGAACGACCATACCTATATTGAACAGGTTCAAATAAATGCGAGAACGACTCAATACAAATTGAAACTATTTGCCATTGTCCAGATCTGACAATACAGCTTTAACATAGCAATTTTCTCAAGACTGCCTAACGGCAACAATTAAATACGCTTTTTTTCCATTTGCAACAATCATTTTCTCTCCATTCCGTTGTTTGATATCTTAAGCACTATGGCAATTTTGGTTTGATGAATAAACTTTTTGTAGAACGGACTTCAGTCCGCTATGATCAAATAACTAGCTTTATATGTCAGTTGTGCGGACTGAAGTCCGCTCTACATAATTCATCAAACCAAAGTTATTGGAGTACTAGTACTCGATCAATACAACAATGATAGAGTACTAGTAACATTCACTCTTTAATTTGCTTTTGTATCAGACTACGATCTAATTCTAAAAAAAAACCAGGTTTTTCTCTGTTAATTTCTTCACTATTAAGTTGCGGAGTAATACCTATAAACAGTACCCTGATCTTTGTTAAAAACCACAATTTAGGATTCACAATTCCATCTCCTTGGAAATTAACGCAGAAGTTGCGAGGAAACTGACATAGGTTTTTAACCTCATTCAAATTATAGCCATAGGCCCATAGCAAGTTATACAAATAACTATTACGCAAAAAACAAATAAACTCTTAGTTTGCTTTAGTGCGAGCAAATTGCTGAAATTATTTCGTACACTTTGCATCGATACATTCAGCTTTCATTAAGCGATAATAAGTTATTATCTAAATCATCCTAAATTACTCATTCAAAACACGGCTTTTGTCTAAGCTATTTAGCACCATATAACCAGATCTTGTAGATACTAATTTGTCAGTTCATCCTTATGCTAAGACTTTCATGTAAAATTTTACTTTTGCTGGCAGGTTTGTTATTTTCCGAACAAACACTTGCTTTACGGTGCGGCAACAAATTAGTCGATATTGGTGATCATAAACTCACAGTGCTTTCCCTTTGCGGAGAACCTGAATATAGGGAAATCCGTGAATTACGATTTCCCGTTCATTGTATTGATAAAAGATATTACAACGATGAGAGTCAATACTATCGTAATATCTACAAGTATAACGACAACTACCCGCTAAACCTTTCTAATCATACTATTTGTCAATACAGGACCGTTGATGTGTGGATATATAATTTTGGCCCACGAAAATTCATGAGGGAATTACTTTTTTACAAAGGTATTATTAAAGAGATTAATACACTCGGTTACGGATATTAAACAGGAATATTTTGCAGGGACGATACCACTATACTTCGCACGGCTATACCGACGCGCAAAGTATATTACAATTCAATTCTCAGTTGCAGGTAAAAATCAATAAACCGGGTTATCAGTAGTTATCAATTCAAAAACTTGAAAAATTTTTACCTACTTGTTTCATTGCTCTATTCCCCGGGTTTAAAGAAAAAACAAGACAAAAAACAGAATTCCAGTCTTTACTACATACATTTTTTCAATTAACCTATTGCCCAATAACTGCTATATTCCAATAATTAAGACTCCAAGCGGATGCAACAGAATATTTTTGCTCATCTGTCTGGTCAGAATGACACTGTTAATGACATGAAGTTAACCTACAAACGTCAATATCGAGAGTAACCTGCGATAGGTTATTAGTCATTTTAATTATCATTGTCCCTGTCAATTTATTATTCTCAGTGGGTTAAAACTTAAGTAAGCATCACTACATCTTGCCCCCTACACCATCGATGATAATTTATGCTATCTTGTTATTTATTCTATTAATGTTATTAATCACATTAATACTATTCACTATTTTTTTCTTATTCCTCTTATTCTCCTTCTATATAAACGGATATGGAAACTTGGCTGATAAAAATATCAATACTAGTAAGAATTCACAACAAGTCATTATAGAATCGATAATACCCGTGAAAACACACAAGCCCGTCAATTTTTTTGCTAAAAAAAATAAAGGTAAAGATAAAACTAAATTTCATCGCCTTAAAACTGATAAACGCTCTAAAATCGATGAGCAAATTCACAAGCAACCGCCCCTGGATCTAACCTTACCGTTTATTATAAGAGAAATAACAAATTCTCCTGGTTCAGGGGGAAATCATTACCTACCCGACTTTTTTAGTAAAAACAAACATAAAGCCAAAAATCCCTTACAAGTGGATGGTAAATTTATTAAGAGAGAAGAAAAAGAACTTGATAAAGAAAGCAAAGTGGATGGAATCGGAATTAATTTCAAATTACGTCAATGAGAAATAGCGGTCGCTAATATAAAATGAACCTACTAACACCCCAGCATTCTAATAGTTCCTCTTTATATTTTAAATATTGTATACACCCTATTAGGAAACAAATTAAAATTTACGTATTGCATATTTAGATTTTAAACCGTATATTAATACGGGATTGATGTAGTACTCTGCTGTTCTTAATGCTTGATATTACAGATAACTGATTTGGTTAACTTCAAAATATGTGTGTTTATATTCTTGTAACTTCCATTATTTCAGCTTACTTATGCTACTATCAGGTTCAGACATAGAGTTTCAGCTTAATTATATACTAAACAATTAGACTGCAATAATTAGAATTTACTCATAAGTAAGTTACAAAAATCTATTTACAGAGTCTCTACTTTAGTTATGGTTATTAAAAAAACCATTCGGTAAAATTATCAGGAGATTGAAAGGGGATCATCTTGATAATGAATTAATTATAATAGCTTTGGTTAAAAAGCAGATAAATGGTCAGGGATAGTGCGATAAACTACTTACTTCGTACTCGTAAAAACGACCATTTTAAATTAATGGGGGGTAAAACATGAGTATTGTTGACGATTTAAAAAGGAGCCTTGATGCAAAAAAAGGCGATGATGAAAACAATAATAATAGCAAAGACGACGGTAACATCAGCAGTATTAGAAGCGATAGTAATAGTAATAGCAAAATGAACAGGGCGGAGAAATTACATTTAGTACTTAAAAATTTACAGAATGGATCCCCTGACGTAGAAGCAACTGCTTTAATTTCAGAGGATGGACTCACAATTGCCAGCGCGCTGCCTGAAGATCTTGATAAAACCCGTATTGGTGGTATGAGCGCAACGCTACACAGCTTAGGAACAAGGGCGGCTGTCGAATTGCGTCGTGGTATCGTCAAGGAAGTTATTGTTCGAGGCGAGCAAGGATATACAGTATTACTTGATGCTGGTCGAGGTGTTTTGCTATTGGCCGTCGCTAATGAAAATGCCAGTCTGGGACTGATTTTTTTTGATATGAGAGAAACCATAAACAAGATTAAAGATATTCTATAAATACTAGATCTTGGGAAAATCAATCTTTAAAAGGATATCCAGATGAGTTCTGCGAACACCGTACTATTTGACGACGGACTACACAGGAATATATTACTCGAAGATTTTGCTTCGGGTGGAGCGGCCATTCAAGCCAACCAACATGTCATTGTGCATGGTAAAGAAGGGATGATTCTTGACCCCGGCGGACACAAAATCTATAGCTCAGTATTAAGCGAAACCCTCTCTCTTCTTGGTGGCAGTAGGCTGCGGTACATATTTCTCTCTCATCAAGACCCTGATATTGTGGCTGCTATCAATGGCTGGCTGATGACTACAGATGCCGATGCCTATATCTCCAAATTATGGACTCGTTTTGTGCCTCATTTTGGTCTCGACCATTTGGTAGTTGAGCGGCTCAAACCAGTGCCTGACGAAGGCATGCAGCTAGCACTTGCTGAGAGCAATGTCTCTATCTTGCCGGCACACTTTCTGCATAGCCCAGGTAATTTACATGTTTACGACCCAATATCCAAAATTCTGTATACCAGTGACCTGGGGGCTTCTTTAGGTATGGATTATATTGAAGTGCCAGATTTTGAACAACATATCCGCTATATGGAAGGCTTTCATAAGCGTTACATGGCATCTAATAAAGCCATGCGGCTATGGGCTGACATGGCTCGCACCCTTGATATTGATATCATTGCCCCCCAACATGGCGCACTGTTCAGAGGTAAGGAAATGGTCAATCAATTTATAGACTGGTGTGCAGATTTGCAGTGTGGCACAGATATTATGGAAAATCTCTATAATAGCTCTTCCACCTGATTCAGTACCGACGAGCTAATCACCTTGAAAATCAACATTTAATGGATCGATAAAATGGCTTATTCACAGGATAATTTCAGTCAGTTTGACGTGCCAGGAGAAGATTTTCCAATATGGATGTTAATAGTATTGGCCTTGATAGGCATTGTCGGCAGTATTTTAACCATGCATTTAATACAATCCGCAAATTACAGAACAGTTATCCCCGGTCAGCAAACGGAACCAGTCACTTTCCCTGATCAATCGAAACAGACAGCTCTCCCAGGACTGGCAGATCAACAAATTTCCTCTGGTCAAACAAAACCAGTGAAAACCAAACCCATAATAACGCAGACTAAGCTCACTCCCAACAGTTCTCGATCCCCTATTATTCATCCTCCAGTTATTCAATCCCGGACAAAACGCACATTATCCAATACAAGTGACTGCCCTCCGGAGATTTACTTTTCCTTTGCTATCAATGCGACAACCCCAAAATGGCTAGACAGAAAGAAAAAAATAAAACTAATTAAGGGCTGGTTGAAAAATCACCCACAAGATTCGATCTTACTTTCTGGATACGCCAGCCCCAGCGGAACAGTAGAACATAACCTGCTACTCAGTTATCAACGTGCCAAGTCTGTAAAAGCATTGCTTATGAGAGCTGGAATAGATCAAAACCAGTTAATAATACGTGCTTTTGGAGAGTATGCAATATCCCGAGGACGACCTGAATCAACATCCCAAAGAAAACGCAGAGTTTCATTATTATTTGAAACTACCGCCAATTGTATGAATAAAGAGGACACCAGATCATGATGCTACCCCTGATCACCGGTTTAGCCGCCGCTATTGCACTACTCTTCGTGGGTTATATTTTAGGCATTAAAAAAGGCCAGCATAGCAGAGAAATGCTACGCGAATTTATGATCACTGAACTTAATCAAGCTGAAGCGCCGAAATCTGACCAGGAAAAGAAACTTGATTTACTGTTAAGCCAGGGGGATGCTCTGCAGCGCGTTGTTGAACCGCTAGCAAAATGGGACAAACAAGTGGAAACCTTGAACGCAGCTATCAAGCAGGTACAAGATTCCGTGTTACTGCTTGATCAGGGGGCTGTTGATTTAACGGACCTGGAAACTAATGACTTAAATCGCAGTAACTTAACCCGTTTGATGGATGAAATAGCCGAAAAAGGTCATTTTAAAGTCATGCTACTTAGTGATGATAAAGGCTTACCAATAGCTGCTAGCAGTAATGCTCAACAACTTGATAAACTGGCAGCCATTTCCTCATTGGTAGTCATCTTTGGAGATCGTATCAGTCAGGATGATAATGAATCACCTCAGTCATTTCTGATTCACTACGAAAATAATATGGATATCTTATGCCGCCTATTTGTTATAGGCGAACAACGCATGGTGCTGACAGTGATTTCCTCCAAACAGAAACTAACGACTAGCGCCCTTGACTCTGTTTTACCAAAATTCACAGAAAGTTTGAACCCAAGAATTCGTTAGGTTAAAACCGTATAAGCTTCATTAGGGAGATGGTAATAAATAATCATCCAATCTCACATAGCATACTGAGATGAATCATCAGTTGGCTAAACTGCTTGAAACCTATGGCTAACCAAGAAGGTTATAAAGGTTTACGTGGCTATTAATAATCCATAGGTTAATTACTTAAAATGTGCTGTCATTTCGACCAGCGGGAGAAATCTTGTCACTCAGAAATGACTTTAGGCTCAAGATTCCTCCCGCTGGTCGGAATGACATCGTTTGTGAAATTAACTAAATTTTAATGTCAAAATCGAAAATTATTTTTAACCTGTGCTTTGTATATAGTTATAAAAGTTTATTACTCCAGAGACTATTCAATTTAAACACAACGATTGATTCAGTTACCAACAAACCTGTTTCTTTGCCAATACGGGTAAGTCACTTCTTAAACCCATTGCATGGTCATTGAATAATGCCTTAACAAATGGCGTTTTGTTAATTAAATTCATTCCTGCCGAACGTAACGAGACTAAAGGCAGTGCAGATGAGGCAAAGGTTTTATTAATAACATCCATACTGGACATCATCAACAAATTATCGCCTTTACGCCAACGCTCGTATTGACGTAAAAATTTGGTACTGGTTAAAGGTCTGCCTGCCTGTTTGGTTTTTATCACCAATTCAGCTAACGCGGCTGCATCCAGCAAACCTGCATTTGCCCCTTGTCCCGCCAAAGGATGCATTGCATGAGCAGCATCTCCTATTAAGGCAAAATTTTCATCGGTATAACTGTTCGCATATTGAAATCGTAAAGGAAACGCAGCTCTGGGTCCTGTTTCCAGCATACCTCCTAGAATACCGCCAGATGCTAATTCTAACTTTGCTAAAAAGTCTGCATCACTGAGTTGTAAGTATGCTTGAGCTGTATCTGTTTTTAATGTCCATACGATAGAACATTGTCCCGTTGTTAGCGGTAAAAAAGCCAACGGCCCTTCATCCAGAAAGCGTTGCCATGCAGTAAACTGATGACTATTTTCAGTCGTTATAGTCGCTACCAATCCATCTTGATGATATGGCCAACCCGTCACATCAATGCCAACCATAGAACGTAAACTTGAGTCTCGTCCATCGGCAGCAATAATTAAATCTGCTTCAAAATGTCGTCCATCTTCTAAACTAAGCATGCGCCCGTTATTAGTCATTTGCATTTGTGATACTCTGGCATCACTGATACAAGTAGCAGAAGGCATAGATTCCAGCTTGTCCCACAAGGCAGCAACAGTCACCCGGTTTTCTACAATATGTCCCAATTCATTAAATTCGGTATCTGCACAATCAAAGTGTAGTTCACCATCGGCTTTAGCATCCCAGACCCGCATATCTTTATAGGCACCCACACCACGTTGCACCATTCCCTCCCATACTCCCAAAGTTTCCAGAATATTTTGGGAGGCTTTGGTTAATGCAGATACACGCAAGTCAACAGAATCATCGTTCCATTGCCGTTGCGGATTAAACATATCCAATAACGCTACATTCACTCCGCCATGAGCCAATGCGCAAGCTGTTGTTGCACCGACTATTCCGCCGCCTACAATAATAACTTCAAATCGTTGTTGCATAGTCTTCTCCACTGTTATTGCCTGCTTCCAATTCGCGGTAAACGCCCCGATAATCCCATTGCATGCTTAGCCAACACAGATTTAGCAAAGGGAATATGATCCATAACCGCCAGACTAATACTTCTTGCAGCCGCTAATGGTAGCCAGTCAGTGGAAAATATTTTGACCAAACTATTGGTAAAACCAATTGTTTGATCATGATCTTTTTGTCTTGCTTCGGCATAGCCCTTTAAAAAACCGGACTCACCCACATCAGCATTGTTATGATGCTGCTTTTGCAGCATTTCTGCCAGCTGCACAACATCACGTATACCTAGATTAAAACCTTGCCCTGCAACCGGATGTAACTGATGAACTGCATTACCAATGATAACTGTACGCCCTGAAACCATAGTCTCCGCACGAATAAGGCTTAACGGAAATGCTCTTCTTGGTGCTGTTAAACAGAGCTGTCCCAGCTGATATCCAAAGCAGGCTTGTAAGCTAACTAAAAAGTCTTCTTCGTTCAAGGACATTAAGTCTTCTGCATCTTCATGTTTTCGTGTCCACACCACCGAACATTCTTCAGCATTAACCGGCAACATCGCCAAAGGACCGGACTCAGTAAAACGTTCAAATGCTACATTATTATGAGCTAACGATGTGTTAACAGTGGTAACTATTGCTGTTTGTCCATATTCAGTCACTTGTTGAGGAATTTCCAGTAACTGGCGAACGGATGATTGTCCTCCATCAGCGCCAACCAATAATCTGGCAGCCAAATTCAGCGAATGTGTCTGTTGACCTGATTGCTGCTGCTTTATGCTGACATTAACTGACTCCAGCCCAGACATAAGACCCACAACCCGGGCAGGACAAAATTGTTTGACTCCAGCCTGCTGCACTAACTCAGCAACATGCCCTTCAATGTCTCTGGCACTGATCACAAAGCCTAAGGCATCGACACCTTGTTTTTTTGACGATAATCGGGCTTTACCAAAATGCCCCCGGTCAGAGATATGAATATCTTTGATGGCCGTAGCAACCTCTTTAATTCCTTTCCAGGCATCAATGGCCTGTAACAACTTTATGGTGCCTGCAGATAAGGCCAGTGCCCGATCACCCGCGGGTGAATTCTGTAATTGTTCTCTGCTGTTCGCTTCAATAATAGCTATTCGCAATCCAGAATCCTTTAGTGCAAGAGCCAGACAGTTACCTGCCAAACCACCTCCCACTATTAAAACATCGTAATCATACTGCATCTAACTTGCCTGCATTAAGCCTTCAATTTCATCAATTTCTTTAACCAGTGCATGCGTTAAAATGTCATATCCCTGTTTAGTCACTAAAACATCATCTTCAATTCTGATACCAATCCCTCGCCATTTTGCATCCACTGTCTGGCAGTTTTCTGGAATATACAAACCCGGCTCAATGGTTAAAACCATGCCAGGCTCAAGTAAACGCCATTCATCATCCAGTTTATAATCACCCACATCATGCACGTCCATTCCCAGCCAATGACCAATTCTGTGCATATAGAACTGTTTATATTTTTCATCCTTGATCAATTTTGCAACACGCCCTTTCAACAGGCCTAATTTAACCAGTCCTTTGGTTAATACCTCAACAGATGCATCATGTGCTTTATTCCATGGATTTCCCGGAAAAATCTGTTCTATGGCTGCGTGTTGTGCATCTAAAACTAATTGATATAGTTGTTTCTGTGCTGAACTAAATTTGCCGGAAACAGGAAAAGTACGGGTAATATCAGCGGCATAATGATCACATTCCACACCCGCATCAATTAATAACAAGTCGCCTTTTTTTAATTTATCCTTGTTTTCAACATAATGCAGTACGCAGGCATTTTTACCACCTGCCACTATGGATGGATAAGCAACATATCTTAACCCTTGTTGCATAAATTCATGCACAATTTCAGCTTCCACCTGATATTCATACATACCGGCTTTACATTGTTGCATCGCTCGCTTATGAGCTATACAAGAGACATCCGCCGCTTTACGCATTAACTTGAGCTCAGCTGCACTTTTAAACAGGCGCATTTCATGTAAAATATGCTCGAGAGACACCAGTTCACCCGGTGCAACAACGCCTGTTCTGGATTGTTTTCTAATATGAGTTATCCATTCCAGTATTTGGTGGTCAAGATCGCCATCCCTTCCCATTGGATAAAACACCTTGTTCTTGTTTTCTAACATACCCGGTAGAATATCTGCCATATCATCTATAGGAAAAGAATCATCAGCTTCAAAATGTTCAGTTGCCCCTTCCAGACCCGCATGCGCGCCTTCCCACAAGGCTTTCTTCTCATCAAATTCCCGGCAAAATAAAATATATTCACCTTGTTCTCTACCGGGAATAAAGACGGCAAGAGAATCAGCTTCACTAAATCCGGTTAAATAATAAAAATCACTGTCCTGCCTGAATGGAAACTCAACATCTCGATTCCGGGTCTGATTCGATGCACTGGCAATCAAAGCAATATTACCCTTTCCAATTTGCTGCATCAACGCACTGCGGCGTCTTTTAAATTCTCTTTGGTTCAATGTTTCTGTCCGTTGTTTTGTTCCATAAACTGGTCCCTTATCATCATAACAGCCGCTCTTAAATACTCCTGAATTTCTATCAAGGCCGCTTCATGCTCATTAATTTCCTCTTCATCTAACTCTGGCTCCACCTCTGTATTCATTTTAGTGAATTCAACGATATCTTTCACAATCTCGCCGGTTTCACCTGCCCACGAAGATGACGACCGATTAAATCCTACACCAAATAAAAATCCTTCGCACCAGGAACACAAAGCTTCAAGCTGCTCCGTTAAGGAATCCTCATCACTGGGTAAGAAAAGATCATATCTAAAACCATCATCTTCATCACCCAACAACTTTCGTGTCTGTTCAAACAATGCAACTAAAATCGTTTTGTCTTCATCAATAAGTATAATATCATCCGCGAACAATTCAGCCAGCCAGCTAGCAGCCTCCACTTTATTTTCAATGCACAAAAGTCCTGTTGCCAGTCCATGCGCTTCTGATGCGGTCAAATCTGTTTCATTTTTCTGAAAAATATCAGTAATTGTTTGATAGGCCATAGTTTTGTCAAAAGGAACCGTTTAATATTGAACAGGTTCTAAAAAAAATATTGTGCTTATGCTACCATTAATAATGGCATCTGGAAAAAAATAAGTGTCCGATATTGAGCAGTAGTTTGTTTGTCTTCAACAATGTAGCTATAGGCGCGAAGCACATGGATGTGCATGTGTCGCTTGAAGCAGGATGCTGGTGCGACCATAGCTGGCTACGTAACTACTGCTACTATGCAGAAAACGAACAAAAAGACCAGCAAGATTGGATAATTATTTGTTTCCAGATGCCTAACTCTACTTTGTCCCATTTGAATGGATACTAAACAAAAGTATCTTCGTAGGGTGCGTTGTACGCACCCTTTCGACAATGGAAGGATAAAATTAATTTTGGTGCGTGCAACGCACCCTACATTTATAATCTGACAAAGTAGAATTAAGGAGCGAGGATTTAATAACTTCCGGTTTTCTACTTGTTTTTGACTCCACAGAAGCACAAATAAAAGTTACGTAGCCTGCTATGTGCCTATATTAATTAGTACTCCTGTGTAGCCATAATCCTAAGCCAAAGTTCTGGAACTTATTTGGTCCTCATTCTTAAGTATTAACAGGAATTTATGATTCTCTTTAATTAGCGAGTGAATTCCAATAAAATATTATTTAATTAAATTCACACACAGCCCATGTCTCATTTAGAAAAAGACACATCTACCGAATTACAAGATCTTGAACAAAAGCTGGATACCCTGATCGACAAATATAATTCGATAAAGAATGAAAATAACAGTTTAAAAAGTAAACAGAATGAACTGGTTAAAGAAAAAGCCAAGCTACTGGAAAAAACCACCATTGCCAGAACCCGGGTTGAAGCCATGATAACCCGCTTAAAATCAATGGAGCATGGGGTATGAGCGAAAGCACAAAATTACAACCTGTCTCCATCAAAATTCTTGGCAAAGATTATAGAATTGCATGTTTAGAAGATGAGCAAGAAACATTACTCCGTTCTGCCCATGAACTTGATGAACAAATGCGTGAAATTCGTGACTCAGGCACTGTTATCGGTGTCGATAGAATCGCCGTAATGGCTGCCTTAAACCTGACCCATGAATTGCGCCAGGCACAAGGCAAAGTTAGCTCTCCCAAAGATGATATTTTTAATCAGTTAGCTAATTTACGTCACAAAATAGAAAACGTTTTAGAAAACATCTAATTCAGTTAGAATACTCCTTGTATCTCCTGCAGCGTTCGATTAGTACTGGGTGTTTCCTGAACCTGTTTTTACCCCGGAAGCTGAAACTATATTGGTGTGCACGCCTGTTTAATACGGGAAGCCTGATGTATAGCAGACGCCTCCACTTGAACCTCCGGTTCAAGGACGAAGGTACGAGACGGCGCAGGTGGGAGATACATCAACATTAAAAAGGGTTTACAAAAGTAACGCCCTTCAATTCTCGACCCTGTTGAAAGTCTTCTGAATACAACTCAGTTACATTATTTTCTTGAGCGACAGACCATAACATGGCATCCCAGAAGGAAAGATTATGTTCATCCACCGCTTTTAAAGCATATTTCACTGTATGAATAGAGGGTAATATGGTCGGAAATAACAATTGCCAGTCTTTAATTTGAACTTCCGCATCCGAATGTATAACTATCCCTTTACGTGTTGCAGCAAAATAGAACTCTGATAATGACTGTAAGGTCAATACGCAATCATATTCCAAAACACACTTTTCAATAAGACCAATAGCAGCCGCTTGCTTTGCCCCTGCATCCTTATCAATCGCATAGATTAAAATATTTGTATCGAGACTAACGCGCTTACCGCTCATACAGTTGATCTCTGCTGACACCTTCACCACCCAGGTGATAACCTTCCTCTATACGACTTAATAACCTTTGCAATGCGTCTTGCTGGGCAGAGTTTAGTATTTTTTCTTCTGTAAAAGGAACCAATTTTGCTACTGCTTTACCATGTTTGGTAATTACAATCTCATCATTATTCTTAAGCGATTTAATGTATTTTGATAGGTTTTGATTTGCTTCTCGTAAGTTTATTATTTGTTGCATGAACAACTCCAATGTAGGACGTTCTACAATAATAACCTGGCATTTTAAAAAGCACAAGACATTCAATATAATACACGAAGGCTGTAGGACGGACTTCAGTCCGTCCTACATCATACAACCAAACATTGCGGACTGAAGTCCGCTCTACAAACTTGAGGAGGAGGTAGTAATAAATAATCATCCAATCTCCCTTAGCAACTGATTTATTTTGGAAACTACTCACTTCTTTGCACTGAGAAAAAAACTTCGTTAGCCCTGTGCCCTCTCAGTGTAATGCTTTATAAAATAATCGTACACATATGTAGCAACTAGTCATTATTCGCAGCCACCCACAAACAGCTTATAAGCCGGGTTTTTTGTTTCGTCCTGATACTCAAACCCTACCGCTTCAAGTCGTTTCTCAAACTCTTTCTTATCTGATTTTGGCATTTGTACACCCATTAACACCTTGCCGAAGGCCGCGCCGTGATTACGATAATGAAACATACTGATATTCCAGCGACTGCCCAGGGATGCTAAAAATTTTAATAACGCACCCGGTCTTTCCGGAAACTGTATGCTGTAAACGATTTCTCCCAGCAATTGCGGTGCATGTCCACCAACCATATGACGCACATGATCTTTCGCCAACTCATTGAGGGTCATATCCACCACTGAAAAACCTTTGTTTTCCAAACCTGAAATCAACGCATCACGATCCGCCTGTTGCCCTGTACAGGTAATTCCGACAAAAACTCTTGCCATTTTGTTATCAAAATAACGATGATTAAATTCGGTAATATTACGTTTACCCAGAGCCTTGCAAAACTTAAAAAAACTACCTGGTGTTTCTGGCACAGAAACAGCCAACAAAATTTCTTTATGTTCACCCACCAGAGTACGTTCTGCTACGTAACCTAAACGGTCAAAATTGACATTGGCACCACTTTCTATCGCAATCAGGGATTGATCTTTGATTTGATGCTGTTCCACATATTTTTTTAAACCGGCAAGCGCCAATGCACCGGCGGGTTCTGCAACCGAGCGGGTATCATCAAAAATATCTTTAATGCCGGCACAAATCTCATCAGTACTGACGGTAATGACTTGATCGACAAATTGCTGAGCCAATTTAAAGGGTTCCCGGCCTACTTGTTTAACCGCAACACCATCGGCAAAAAGTCCCACCTGTTTAATCTTTACCCTGCGCCCCTGTTGTAAGGCATGATTTAAGGAATCTGCATCATCGGGCTCTACTCCGATCACCTTGATTTCTGGTCTAACAAACTTAACGTAGGCGGCAATGCCGGCAATTAAACCGCCGCCACCCACAGGTACAAAGATTGCGTCGATTGTTCCTGTTTGTTGCCTAAGAATTTCCATGCCGATAGTTCCCTGCCCGGCTATCACTTCAGGGTCATCATAAGCATGGACAAAAGTCATGCCTTTGTCTAACGCTATTTCTTTGGCATGGGTACAGGCATCATCATAGGAGTCGCCAAATAAAACGATCTTTGCTCCCCAGGCTTTTACGGCTTTGACTTTAATTTCTGGGGTGGTTTTTGGCATCACAATGAGAGCCTTAATACCTAGTTTTTTGGCTGATAAAGCCACACCCTGGGCATGGTTGCCTGCTGAGGCCGCTATTACGCCGTGACTGCGCTCCTGCTCAGTCAAGGAGGCTATTTTGTTATAAGCCCCGCGTAGTTTAAAAGAAAAAACAGGCTGTAAATCCTCTCTTTTCAAATAAATCTTATTTTGCAGCCGAATTGATAATGAGCGGGCAAAATCTAACGGGGTTTCTACTGCTACATCATAAACTTTTGCTCTTAATATTTTTTCTATGTATTTATGTAGCATAGATTGTTCAATCGCTGTTTTATTGTTCAGGTATTACTACCTGTTCTTCGTAGATACCTGACAGCATGCGTTTGAATTCGTTGGTAACCAATCTTGCATCTTGCCTACTCTTGACTACACGAGGCGTAATGAGTACGACCAATTCTGTTTTAACTTTACTTTTGGTAGTATTTCCAAATAAAGCACCAATTAATGGCAACTCATGCAGAAATGGAATACCGCTTTTACTTTGATCACTATTCTCTTTAATTAAACCACCTAAAACGATTGTTTCACCACTCTGAACGGCAACAGAACTTGATATCTCACGGGTAAGAATGTCTGGATTACTTCCATCATCCTTAAAAGGCCCAGGGTCCTCGACACTCTGCTCTATATCCATAATAACCAAACCACTAGCATTCACTCTGGGTCTGACAGTTAGTTTAACCCCTGTTTTTCGTTGTTGAATAGTGCTAGTAACATTAGTGCCAGTATTAGTAGTACTACTAATGTTTGTAGTGTCAGAAGTTCGAAGAGAAATTTCATTTCCGACCTGTATAGAGGCTTCATGGTTATTTAAGACCATTATAGACGGTGATGAAATCACATTAACATTACCTTTAGTTGCGGCCGCATCAAGTACCGCACTAATATCACCTGAATCACTGATAAATGCATAGCCAAACCCTCCTGTAGAAGCTGCTACAGCTGCCGCTGCTACATCCGAAATAAAATCCCCCCCGTTAGAACTAGCCGCATGATTTCCACTGTTCTGATGACTTAGAAACCATTTAATGCCATATTTCAAAGTATCAGTTAAAGTCACATCAACAATAGTTGCATCAATCAACACCTGCAACGGCATCACATCCAGCTGTTTTATCACCCGCTGCACCACGGCATAATCCTGTGCTGTCGCGACTATAACCAACGCATTATTAATTTCATCGGCAATAATTTTAACCTCACCGACATCAGCAATGGATTGTGCTCCTAATTTTTTAAGTGCGCTGGCAACTTTTGATGCCGTCTTGTTTTTATTGGTTATTTCTACTGTTTTTCGCCGAGCAGCTACTGAGGAAGAGCCCTTTCTGTTATCACCACCCTGAGCAAATATCTCGTTTAGAGTCGTAGCCAATTCCACTGCGTCCACATGTTGCGCCCTGTAGACGTTGACACCACCACCGCTTGAGGTATTCGCTCGATCCAGTCTTAATACCCAGCGTTCTATATCTTGCAGATAGCGGGCCTGATGGGTAATGGCCAGTATGGCATTCAGCCTTTCAATCGGCATAAACTGAAAAAAGCTGCCGCCTTTACCCTCCCCTTTTTGGTTGAATACATGTTCCAGTTCTTCGATTATTTTTGTGGCTTCTACATTTTTCAGTGGAAACAGACCGAAGGAACGTCCTTGCAATATGCTGACATCAAAAGCACTGACCATTTCCATAGCACGCGCCAGTTCTTCCGCTGTGCCGGCAATTAACATCATGTTTCTGTTGCTGTCCACATGCAGGATGGTTTTTTCCTGTAAGATCGGTTTAATAATATCGGCCAATTCTTCTGCCGAAACATTTCTGACTGGAACCACTCTAACCTGATAGCCTGCTGGTACTTTGTTCTTGAAATTCTTATAGGTGGAAAAAGCACTACCACTCAATGCATCAGTTTTTGTTTTAATCTGATAAAGTCCATCCTGATAAACCATGGCCGCATTATTTATATCCAGCAGCATATCCAGGGTGGGTAATAATTCTGATTTAGTTAACGGCTGGGATGTCTGTAAGGTGACTCTGCCTGTCACTTTAGGACTTAGCACATAGTTTTCCGCCAGAATATCACTTAATATCACTTTGGCTACTTCACCTAAATCAGCATCATCAAAATTAAGACTGTATTCGCCTTTTCCTGATGCTTTTTTTGCCCGGCGTGCATTTTTGTGAGAAACCACTTCACCCGAACCAGGGTACAATTCTATTTTTGCCTGGTTTTGCTCTGAAGCTAAGGCGCTTTCATTACTTAATTCCTGATAAATGACTTCCGGCTGCTCTGTTTCATTTATTTGCTTAACCGGTTCCAGCGGTAGTTTTTCATGTAATTTCGGTCCCAGCAGTTCACAACCTGAAACTGACAGGGTCAATGCAATAACATAAGGGAGTTTATTTTTCCGGTTAATCATTTTACTTCTCGAGATTTTAGTTGTTTGATAAGATCAGCGGGTATTGCTGTTGGCGGCGGCATCTTTCTTGGCTTACGCTTTCTTATCGCTCTTGATTTAGGCTTGATGATAGGTTTTACTTTCGGCATTTTCGCCTTAGGCTTTCTTAACATAACGGTTTGCTCTTTACCCGTTCGTTCCAGTATTACCTTGTCTGATTTTATTTCCTGTAAGGTCCACCCTGAAACATCATCCCCTTCTGATTTTTTTAAATATGTTTTGTCTTTCCCCGCTTTGTTAAACAGTGCCGTCTTATCGCCTTTAACCGAATAAATACCCAGCAGGGTCAAATCATCTATTTTACTGGCTTGCTCAACCGGCGCGTCATCTTCCACAACAATAATGGGTTTTCGGCCTTCTATAAACAAGGGTCTTTCCACCATATCGGTATAACTTTCCAACTCTTGTTTT
>Ga0256847_1000521_pt1 | contig 23824 bp, 20 predicted proteins | sample TeddybearmetaG_FD_189099 | JGI IMG/M metagenome (GOLD analysis project Ga0256847, IMG submission 189099) | Hydrothermal vent microbial communities from East Pacific Rise, Pacific Ocean - Teddybear | ecosystem: Environmental > Aquatic > Marine > Hydrothermal vents | place: Pacific Ocean: East... | reverse complement strand
GAAAAACAAATGACAAACCGTGCCTACCAAATTAAAAGTTTGTTAAATGAGCATCCTAAAATAACCGCTAAAAACCTACATGGGATTAAAATGAATCTGAATTATAATCCCCAGTATAAGCCAATAATCGGCCTGAACAAATTCCTCGCCGATGGATTACCGCCTGAATTGGAAAAAAACGAACGTTACCAACAGGCATTTGAACATTTAAAAAACTGGGATCTAAATACCAGTAAGAACAATACCCATGCAGCGTTAGGTGTCATGACAATAACACCGACTATCCATCATCAAATGTTTAAAACCGAAAATGAAACTATGACAGAAAGTTTCAAATTCGCAGTTGATTCATTGCATCAATTCTATGGGAAAATTAGTATTCCTTGGGGTGAAGTTAATCGTCTGGTTAGAGGGCAAAAGAGTTGGCCCATGAGTGGTGGGCCCGATATTCTACGGGCAGTTTATGGCTGGCCTCTATCAGACGATGGAAAAATTATCGATATAGCCGGAGATTCTTATATTCAGTTTGCGGAGTGGCGAAATGATGGGACCTATAAAATATCTGCAATAAATACCTACGGCGCAGCCATGACTCGGTCAAAATCGAAACACTATTCTGATCAAGCGCCACTCTTTGCGGCAGGTAAAGAACGAGTGGTTGAAATGGATATTGATAAACTGTTAAAAATTGCGATCTCAGATGTAACTATAGGTGGCGCAGGGAAGGATTGATCATCTGCTTTAAAAAAAGAGATTGTCAGAGCCCCGTAATAGTGAATATGTTTTTCTTAGTTATACTTGTCAGTTAGCTTCGTTACGCTATTACCACCCGCAAGCAGCTCTTACCGGTTCTATTGCTTGTGTCATACGGGTTGTATCGAAAATGGCAAATTTCGTTTTACCATTTTTCAGCAATAAACTAATTTTAAATTTATTTTTATGGCTCATTTGCTTAAGAAAGTAAGGTGGGAATTTAGGATAAAAAGTACTCTTTTTATCCTTGGAAAGATTCCAACGTTTTGAGTGAAATCGTTCATCACCGATAAGAATTTCGACCTGCCTAATTTTGTCTACCGGCTCACCCCAATTGATAAAAATTTTTGTTTTCGTGCCATTACAATGAGCAGTCAGTAATGGTAAAAAACCCTGGTTAGCCGCATCAGGATTAGCAAGTAAAGTTGCTGTAGCCGTATTTTTTAATTCATCTCCTAAATTCAATACTTTTTTCGTCACCTGCCATTTACTGGCCGAAAGAGAAGTCAGTGGTTCTCGCTGATATTCATTAAGACTGGGCGAAGATTTATCAGCTATTGCAGGCGAACTGGGAACTGGGACTTCAGTTGCTGATGGAGGCACAGAAACAGCTGGTACTATGCCTTTCGGGTTGACAGCTATTGGAGCGTTTTTTTGTTTTATTTCGATTGGCTTAATAGTGTCATAGCATCGTAGTCGTATTAAAGAATCCGTGAGTTTTTGACAAGCATCATAATCAGATTGAGAAATATCTGCCAGCAAGTTCGTTGGGACAAGTAAGATTAAGAACAAACACGCGATGCGCAACATGATAAGAAAAATCCGTTATAATTGTTTGTAGTCAATCATTCTGCCCCATCCCGGCATTAATCGCAACCGTCAAGTAGGGCTCATGACTAAGTGAGTCGGAATTAAGTTTCTACGGCTTGGGATGAACAGATACCTTGATTATTGCTGTTACAGCAGTGGTAACGAATTTAACCTAGCAATGAACGTTCATTGCCTTTAATGCAAGGCGCAAGATTTAACTCGACCGCACAATATGTAGTAACGCATAAACATGTGTTGACTCATGGATCGCCTTTAGGACATACATTGAACCTTTTGAAAAACATGTTAGCTGATGATTTAGGCGTCGCTCGTAGTACGTTTAGCCGTTTAGTTACTGGCAAATCTGACTTATCTCCGGATATGGCTGTAAGGTTATCTGTGGTGTTACATAGCTCTACTGAAAGCTGGCTAAGGCTACAAGAAAGCTTTGATTTCTGGCGAGCGAGGCAGAAGGTAGATACGCAAAATCTTAGCCGTATTAATTTTGATGTAGAAGCCTAAAAACTGCAAAAGGCTAAGCAAACTCAAATGTAGGAGTATCATAAATAAGATCTGCGAGTTTAGAGCACCCCTATCTTAATGCCGTGCCATTTCCCATTATGCGCGGAGAACTAACCGCTACCTCAAAATAGATTGTAAATTGAACCAGAATAATTCATAAGGAAACCAAAACCTCTGAAATTTATTTGCAAGCGGTAGGTAAAAAAATTAGTTATGCAAGCTTGGGAAAGTTAGTAATATACATTCTTTACCTCTTGTAATATGTAAAGAAAATGTTATTCTTTACATATATCATTAAGTAAAGTGAGATTAAATATGCCAAAGGTTAGCTCAAAGAGACAAATCACCATCCCGATTGAACAGTGTAACGAAGCTGACATTAAAGCGGGCGACACTGTTGAAACATTTATTTATAACAATCAGATAACCATTGTAAAAAAGACGGTGGGAGCGGCAAGAGGACTTCTTAAGCACATAAAATATGATAAAAGAATGACTGACGAACAATCTCTCGAAGACGCTTTAGAATCGCGCCATTAGGTCAATTAATGATTTCAATTGATACCAATGTGTTACTCCGCTATCTTCTTCAGGATGATGAAGCTCAATCAAACAAAGCCAACAAACTGTTTTCAGGCCGAGATAGCATTCTTATTACCGACATTGTTCTTGCTGAAACAGCGTGGACTCTCAGAGGTAAAAAATATAAATTTGCTAAGGAGGAGTTGCTAACCGCTGTTGATGGCTTATTCAGAGAATCAAGTGTTAGATTTGAAGATGGGCAATCAGTTTGGAGGGCATTACATAGCCTTAGAGCGAGTAAGCCTGTTAAGGTTGGCTCTAAAAAGAAAGATGTTGATTTTGCAGATCTTTTAATATTAGAAAAATCGATTTATGACAGTAAAAGAAAATCTGAAACTCTAGAATGCTTGTACTCTTTTGATAAAGCGGCACAGCAAGTTGATGGTATTGAAAGCCCTTAATTAAACGAATCAAAATAATAAAACTATCAGGTCTTTTGTGGTGTATTGAACCCGCTGAATACTGAACGAAGGACGCACGACGAAAGACCTGTCCCCATCAAGTCCCTGCACAACTCTGGCCGATACTTTCAATTGAAACAACGAATATACTTTTGATTATCACTTCGAAACGGTGTATAAATTAAAATAAGTGTTCAAAAACGATATGCGGTATTGTTTTGAAGGGAATGCCAGTATATTCCTTGTCACTTATCAATGGAACTATTAGATACCTGTTTCGGAATTAACATAGACAGGTTAATTTAATTTCGAACGAAAACTCAATAAGGAGAGGAACTCCATGTCAATCTCAATCCCCTATATTTTTCATAGCAACTTTATCTCTAAATCAACTAAAACTGGCAAAAACTATTGGCTTGTCACTGTCTCTATTTTAGTGCTCTTAAGTCTATTTTCCTTAGCTGCCTCTGCCACCACAAACGTTAGCCTGAGTCGAGCATATGGTGGAAATGGTGGCGCACCTTTTGTTGATATGATGGTTCCGGGGAGTCGAGTCAGTGCAGTGACGATTAAATCTGGGAAGTTTATTGATAACATAAAATTTATTTACGTATATAAAAATAGTGGATTCGGCTCATCACATGGCGGAAACGGAGGTGGTTTAAAGACACTGACATTAAGCAAGGGTGAATACATAATCGAATTTGGCGGCCGTTACGGAAAACTTGTTGATTCCATTTACATCAAAACCAGTAATGGCAATAAAATGAGTTGGGGCGGCACAGGCGGCGAAAGAGCTTTTCGGTTTCGTGCATCAAAAAAAGTTCCGATCATCGGAATTTGGGGAAGAGCGGGCAAATTTGTCGACGCAATCGGTGTGATTAACAAAACATCGTCTGGCAATAATAGTGTTACAGCACAGGGCAAATTAAATGATTTTAATCCAAAAGAGCAATCAACCGATGGTGGAGATTGTGGGAGTTGTGACAGCGTGACGTCTGCTTACTTTCCAAGACCACCGAGAAGCGATCAGGAAGTCAACTATTGGAAAGTTCATCTAGAGAGGTTGGGGCATTCAATTAGTGGATTATCAGATTCTGTAAGTGAGTATAAAAGATATCTCGAAAAAGAAACTGACATATGCAGTACTAACCTACATTGCAAAATTGATTTTCGTAGCCGTGCAATTAGTTTTGTGGTTGGAGCAGAATGAATATCTGGGATGGATTAAAAATTAACAAGCTCAGAGTCCTTAGCCTTGGTTCGATATTTTTTATCGCTCTGGTAATCTGTTCAAGTTTATTAGCTGCGGTAGATAGTAGTTCATCATCTGATAAACAAGCTAATAGCCTAGATAATTTTGTGTTCGAAGGCCAATCTGATCTATCTCAAACGAATGACAATGGTGTTGCGAAGTCTAAAATATTTCCAACCGTCTGGTGCACTGATATTACTCATGAAGCCACAAAGATCTCATGTTGGCAGTCGTACCGTAACGGATTAGATTATTATAAATTTGGATTAGAACACCGTAAAAACGTTCTAAAATGGCAACACTTTTCCACTAAGATAATTCTGGTGGTCGTTTTATTGTTAGTTTCTATGGGCTTGTATTTTTCTTGGTCACAATTTAGAGCTGGCACCGCAGAAAGCATCGCGCCGATATCTTCGACTGAAATTGAAATCTCATCAGAACGAATTAAAATCAGTTCTCCGGTTTTAGGGGTGGTTATTTTGTTCGTGTCCTTGGCTTTTTTCTATCTGTATCTAGTTTACGTTTACCCAATTACTGAAGTGATATGAAGTAATTTATGGAAATAGGGAGCAAATATAATGGCAAAATTTGAAAGTGCTTGGGATGCACTAGAAGACGATCCTATAAGACGGGAAAACTTAAAGTTACGCTCTCATTTAATGATTGAAATTAACGCTAAGATCGATGAAGGAAGACAAACACAAAAAGAACTGGCAAAGGTTTTAGAGACAACACAACCAAGAGTTTCAGCACTACGAAAAGGTAAAATTAATGATTTCCGTTTAGCTGTGCTGGTTGACTTTGCTATTCGCCTTGGCCTACATGTTTCTCTCGATGTGGCCGCATAGATCCATAAAATTAAAGATAAGGAATCAACGAGGTGGTAAGAACTTGAAAACCAATAATTATATGATTCAAGCTAGAAAAAATGGTGGGTCCTCCCCGACTTGAACGGGGGACCTGCCGATTATGAGACTGAGGGAAGCATTGGAAATCTCCGAATAAGTCGAAGAAATTTAAAGGGGTTTTCTCTTCAATTTTTCTCCGAAAGTCGAAATCAAAATCATGCCGAACTTTACGGTTTTTTGAAGTCCAAAAAGTGTAAGCACTTTCTATAACCGAATGCCGGTTTTTTGAGTATTAACAAGTTGTAGATATATATTTATAAACTAACTTGTCAATACCCTAAAAACACTAAAAGTCCTTCATCTTCATATAAATTCTAAGTCATACCTATAGTTATATTAATTTGTTTTTCTGGTTACTTTGTATGCAGTGCGTGTTTCTTTATAAACGTCAGTGTCCCATGACGCATATTCTTTCTGTTTCTCATTAACATATTCCGCCTCTTCTTTCAATTTATTATAGGCATACTTTTGCAGAGCTGAGGTACTCATTGCATTTATTTTACCAGTGTATTTTCCATCAGAGGTATAACAGTCTATATTTTTTACAGAAGGATCATCAGAATATCTATAACTCTCACAATTAGAACCGCCTGTCATATAGTAATTTCCAGAAACAATCTGTGGACTTGGGATAGATGAACATCCTGCAATGCATTGAATAAGTGTAATAAAACATATGCATCTAATTAATTTCATAATTATCTCCCTGCTAAAATCAAAATTTAATACCTGATATTAGATAATACTATACCACAAATAAAAAAGTTGGTAATTAAGCCACCCATGTTAGATTGTTGTACTGACAAGTTAACTTTTATTAAAGTAGACTAAAAGGAAAGCTTGCCCCATGAACGCAGTGAATGCTTTGGGTATAAACAGTTAAGGGGGACAGGTCTTTCATCGTGCACCAAGGATCCGACTGACAGTAGAGTAATGAATGCCGAAGTATTTCCCGATTTCTTTCATGGCATAACCCCCGCTCGCAAAGGCCAATTCAATCGCCTCATCTCTAGTCTTTCCGTTTTTATCATAATAGTTGATAGCTTTAGCCTTGGGGCGTGGCTTAGATTGGATACTAGGAATTTTGCTTTGACCGGAAGGTTGCGGAATTTTTTTTGAGATTTCTTAATAAAAGAATTATCCCCTAAGTAAACTTGATTACGCAGTTTTTCCCATATCTTGGGCTGTTTTTTCCCATCCGATACAAATGTTTGATACGCTCGTTCTGCTATGCGCCGTTTTTTCGAAAAATTAGAAAGTAGCCAGTCGCTATTCAGCCAATCTGTTGAAGCAATAAACCCAGCCGTTGCTCTATAACTACTCCAAGGCCAGTTCTTCGCTGAGCGAACCATACCTGCTCTGACTGGGTTTAAAACAATATAACGCGCCAATTCGAGTAAATACAGATCCCTTTGAACTAAGATCGATTTATACCGTCCCTCGAAAATATGATCGGTTCTTCTATGAGCCAAATTGAACTTTTGAGTGTAAACTCCGTTAAGTTGGCGCATAAACTTTGATAAATTACCGTCAGGCGTTTCAACCAGTAAATGATAGTGATTGTCCATTAGGCAATACGCGTAAACTGCGCAATTGTAACGGTTTCTTGATCGTCTTAGAATATCTAGAAATTCAAGACGATCTTCATCCGTTCGATAAATATCTTCTTGTGCGTTACCGCGCGAGGTTAAATGGTAAAGTGCTCCTTTATATTCTATTCGTGCTTGTCTAGCCATAGTAAAAGTCTATAAGATTTTTATGCACGACGAAAGACCTGTCCCCAACAAGTCTGTCCATAAATTTTAGGATTTACGCTAGCATCCAACCTAGCTAACAATTGATCTATAGAAAAACGAGTTTGAATCTAATCTCAAAGTTAGATATGCTTCTATCTCTACTTCTCTAATTCCAAGGAATGTGAATGAAGCCATGGCTATTACTCACTTTTTTATCTCTCATAGGCTCCTGCTCAACGACTGTTACTTCAATCAAGGTTGGGGATAACAAGACACTAAAGGAAGGTGAAGGGTTTATTTTACTCGGCATAGAAACCAATCTCGATTTAAAAAAAATCGTCATTGAGGGTGCACAAAATATTGAGCTCTCTTCCGCTGATATTAAAGCCGGCACTAACTATTTACTCGTCGACTTGAAGCATGGCGATTATACCATTGGGCAAATCCATTTAAATCGATATTGGCGGCTTCATTTTGAAGACGATGAAGAATGGGCTTTTCGAATTGAACCTGGGCAAATAAACTATGTAGGTCACCTGGAATTAAATCGAAGAGGTTATTATCACAAACGAACACGAGCTGAGCTAGTAAATAGAGCGTCTGAAGCGGTCAATTTTCTAGAAGATAACTACTCAATTTTAATGCAGAATAATACGGTAGTTTATGGGGGACCTGGGCAGGATTTCTTTCTAGATTTTAGAGAAGAGTTTTTGGCTAAAAGGATGAAAAATAATGAATAAACGGATTTGGTTATGCATTTTGATTATCAGCCTCACAAGCTTTAGAATTTTTTCACAACCTATAGAATCAACACATTTGTTTAGCTCTTATGGTTTTTCGAGCGTAAAAATTTCTCCTGATGGAAAATATGTCTCCGCTCTATATTCATCGGAGGAAGGGCGCTTTTTGGAGCTAATAGATCCTATCACAAATAAATTTGTAACGAATACAAGGGTTCCGGGTGATAGTTTCATAAAATTCTACAACTGGCTAGATTCAACCACACTTTATCTCAAAATAGAGTATGAAAATAGCAATATAATCGTAATTGGAAAAATTGAAGAACAAAAACTTCATTTCTCTTATCTTTCCTTAAAAGGTTACCTTGTAGATACGTTACCGCTCGAACCCCAAAGAGTCTTATTTTCGAAAAAGAAAAATGCTAATGCAACCGAGTATAAGCTTTATGATGTTAGTTTAAATGATCTAGTTTCCAATGATTTTAGTCGAGCTAGACTCATTGAATACGACGGCGAAAAAGTATCGCAGTATATCTATGACAGACAATTTAATAAGGTTATTGCCTTGGTTGTTGACCAAGACTCTGGATCAGTACTCTTTCGTTCGATAAATTTCAAGGGTAGCAAGTGGCGAGACATCATCAAACTAAAAAATGAAGACTATCAGTTAACACCTGTTGGTTTTAAGGACGCCAATACGTTGGCTGTTCTCACTAACAAAGACACGGATAAAGTCGTTCTTAGAGCTTACGATATTGATAGCCAAAGTCTAGCAGAAATTATTTATCAACATCCAGATTATGACCTGACCAGTGCAAAGTTTTTATCTGACGGCAAGCTCCATTCTGTCACATACGTTAAGCATGGTTTGTCGAGATCTGATTACTTCGATAAAGGGAGTGATAAACTCGATAAAGCGCTCTTGGGAAGTTTTAAAAATAAAGAAGCCTATCTCGTCGGCTCTTCCAGAGAAGCCCAATCACATCTTTTGTACGTCAACGGCTCTGACGAACCGGGCGAGTATTTTGTTTGGGACAAAAGTCAGAATATTTTAAGAAGTCTATTTAAATCTAAGCCTAATTTGAATCATGCCGAATTTTATCCTTCAAAGCTCATCCGCTATAACTCAGAAGATGGTCAAGAGTTGGAAGCATTCTTAACATTACCCGGGGAAATAAATCATCATACTCTGTTAGTTAAACCCCACGGAGGACCGATTGGAATCAAAGAAGTCGATAGATTTAACTCAGAAGTTCAATATTACGCAAGTAGAGGGTTTTCAGTTTTACGCGTGAACTTTAGGGGATCATCAGGCTTTGGAAAGAGCTTTCAGGAACAAGGTGTGGGAGAATTTGGTAAGTTGATCGAAAAAGATATCATGTCTGCCGTAGACATTGTCACTAACAAACACAAATTTAATAAAATGTGTTCGATTGGCGCCAGTTACGGTGGATTTTCTGCAGCGATGCTAGCCATCACTCATCCTGATAGATTTGATTGCGTTGTTGGTGCTTTTGGAATCTACGATCTACCGCTTTTATTTAATGCTAGTAATTATCGCTCAGGAAAAGAAAGAGAAGAGTATATCTCAAGAACAGTTGGTAAATTTGACGGGGCTTTAAAAGAACAATCTCCAGTCTATCTTTTCGAAAAACTCGAAGCTCCAATTCTTCTCATTGCTGGTAAAAAAGACGATATTGCTGATTTCGAGCATTCAAACAGGTTTGAATACCTACTCCGGAAAAACGATCATGATGTCGAAAAAATATTTTATGATAACGCTGGTCACGGGCATAAATATTGGGAAGGCGATCGACATGAAGCTGCAATCACCTACGATTATTTAATTAGAACACTCGGTCTGAAATACCCCTCTCCTTCTTCGCTAAAAGATGCTGGTAAAAAAGCAATCGCTAAAGATTTAGCCGCGATTGCTGATGCCTACAGCTTCGACTACGGTTTAGAGCTAAATAAAAGAAAAGGAATGAAATATTACGAAAAAGCTGCAAACTACGAACATGGGCGTTCGGTGTTTAATATTGCTGCACAATTTCATCGCGGGGATAATCGCCCTCTTGATTTAACCGCAGCTTGGGAGAACTACCAAAAAAGCGCCTCTTTTGATTACCATAGCGCTTTTGCTCGGATGGGAAGAATGTATATGGAGGGGGAGTATGTTTCCCAAGATTGGGACGCTGCATATGACAATTTAACCCAGGCGGTTAAATTAGAACCCGATTATTTAAACAATCTAAGGCTAGCTCGGTTTTACTGTATTGCACCCAAGCCTCATCGAAATTTCGACAAATGTTTAAAGCTACTAAATCTGAGACAGTACGCACAGGTGTCAAAATCAGAACTAAAAAATGCTAAAAATCAGTTAAGACATGAGGCAGCTTGGATTTTAATTGAAGGCAAATTGTCTAAATCCGAATTGGCGGAAGTACAAAATGTTGTTAATCAATATTTCGGAATAAATACTCAAGGTGTCTCTATAGACAGTTCCCGTTCCGGGCTCTATAAATATGTGGAGGGAGAATCTTTTCTTGAGGACTGGGAGTATAAACTTATAAAGCAAACGGAACAAATTAGGGTTTCTAAGGATTCAAATTTACGATTCGGCACTCAATTTAACATCGATATTCCTGGTATTAACCGATACCGTAATGTTGTAGGTATTGTCGCTCGTTGGATTAAAACAAGCAAAGATGGACGAGTTGAATACCCTGAAACCGTCTTGCTCTACAGCAATCCCAAAACGGATTGGCGTATGATTAGAAAACTAAAATCCGTGGAGGCAGGTGAAACATGGAAGCTAGAGTTATTTGATATGGAGCAAAAACAACTTTTTTCACATCAATTTCTATTCACAAAGTAAAAAGAGAAGCGTCTTCAACTCTGATCAAAAGCAGGTAGAGACTAGCCTTTAGTTTGCTCATAAACTAGGGAAATCAGATCAACTTGAAAATTTAAGCGCATTTGAAAGTCAAAAGAAGAAAAATGGTGGGCCCTCCCCGACTTGAACGGGGGACCTGCCGATTATGAGTCGGATGCTCTAACCAACTGAGCTAAGGGCCCTTCTTGAGAAATGCGCTAAACCTTGACTTAACAGTCGATTGGCAAAGCGGAACGCGATTTTACGTAAAAAGACCTTCGCAATCAACCGTTAGCAGGCTCAATAACCGATTAATTGATAAATAGCGACTATCACCCTTCTTTTCTGGCTCTTATCCTCAATTCCAATGAAAAACGAACCAAACTTCCAAAAAAGACCGGATGAACTGCCTAAGTGACCGCAGTAACGCTTTGCTGCTCAGAATTTAGCCTGCTCATGAACTCTCTAGATTAACCTCTAGTGACTTTGATTGAACCACGTCGTGCTTTTTCCTAGAAAAGCGTAATTTGATATCTTCCAAAATCATATACATAGACGGGATAAGGAAAAGTGTAATCACGGTCGCAAAAACTATCCCAAATCCTATAGATATCGCCATAGGAATAATAAACTGTGCCTGTAAACTAGTCTCAAAATAGATAGGTAAAACACCGAAAAAGGTTGTAAGAGATGTTAACAAAATCGCTCTAAAGCGTTTGGTTCCTGATTGAATTACCGCATCAACCAGCCTTGTTCCTTGTTTTCTTGCCTTATTAATAAAATCAACCATTATTAAACTGTCGTTAACCACCACCCCACTCAGGGCGATAATACCGTACCACGAGAGCATCGTTAACGAGCTACCGAGCAACCAATGACCTACGATCGCGCCAATTACTCCAAACGGTATGACTAACATAATAATAATTGGCTGGCCGTAGGATCGAGTGGGAATAGCAATCAAGCAGTAAATCAATAATAGAGCAGCAATCGCGGCGTACGTAAATTGCTTGATGAGATCCATCTGATCCTTTGCTGCACCCTCAACGCCATACTGTACGCTCGGGTGTGCTGCCAATATATCTGGAATCACGTCCTTATTTATTTCCATAAAGACTTTACTAGTTTCAACCTTGGTAGGATCTATATCTGCCGAAACAGTGATAGAGCGTTTTTGGTTTATCCGAGTAATGCTAGAAAAACCGGTACCAATTTCGACATCGGCCACTTGAAAAAATGGTACCTCTGTTCCGCTGGGTGTCCTGATCCACATGCCTTCAAGATCGGCAATTGATCGCCGCTCCGATTCTGGATACCGGATCATCACTTTCAGCTCGTCTCTGCCTCTTTGAATTCTTTGAGCTTCCTCACCATAAAAAGCCTGTCTAACTTGTCTGCCCAAATCAGTTAAGGTCAGGCCAAGCACTTCCGCTTCTGGTTTTATTTTTAGTTGAATTTCTTGATTGCCTGAAGTAAATGAGTCCCTTATGTCAAAAACGCCCTCATATTCATCAAGTTTATTTTCGAGTTCTCGTGCGGCTACCTCTAATTCATCTACATTTGGGCCTACAAGCTGAAAAGCCAATGCTGCGCCTCCACCAGCATTGGTGCCAGCAAAAAATCGCACATTTTTAACTCCCGGAATTTCACCCACTTTTTCACGCCATAGTTTTTCAATATCAAAGGCTGTCATATTTCTAGATTCCGGTTTGGTGAGTTCCATTAAAAAATTACCGCCCGTATCTCCGTTAGTGAAAATCATCAAATGTTTAATAAAACTACTTCCATTCTTGGGACTATTTTCTTCCCCCACTTGCCATGCAGCGGTTGCAATTTCATCTAACGCTGCGTTTCGCTCAGCAATGGATGAGCCGCTGTTCATCGTGACGCTACCTTGAATAAAATCGCTCGGAATATTGGGAAACATTTCGTTCTTGACCAAACCGGAACTCGTCAATCCTAGCGATAGGAAAAATATCGCGATAAAAATAGCCAGCGTGTTGTATCGTTTTTTTATTGCTTTTTCAACCAGAGGTTTGTAGGTGTTTTCGATAAAACCCTCCAGCCAGATACGAAATCGCATTTGAATTTTTTCGATAAAATTCGCATTGTTTTCATCAATAGGTTTGTATTTCATATTGGCTAAGTGGGCAGGTAAAATCCACTTAGACTCAATAAGAGAAAAAACCAAACAGGCGGTGACGACAATCGCAATTGCTCGAAAAAACGCTGCAAAGGTAGCTTCAATCATTAACAAAGGAGTAAAAGCAGCAATAGTTGTTAACACACCAAAAGTTGCAGGCATAGAAACGCGATGGGCTCCGCGAATAACATTGTCTGTGGTGTGGCCCTTTTCCCGTATTTCAGAATAGATACTTTCGCCAATGACAATGGCATCATCCACCACAATCCCCAGAACCATGATGAATGCGAATAAACTCAGCATATTGATTGAAACTGACCAGTCTCCAAGCATTGGCATAATAATAAATGCTCCAAGAAAACAAACAGGTATCCCCACCATGACCCAAAATGCAATTCTTATTCTTAAGAAAAGTGCTAACACTATGAATACTAATATCGAACCAGCGATCATATTTCCGATCATCATATCGAGTCGAGTCTTCAAGTAATAGGAGGAATCTCCCCAAATGGCGAGTTTGGCCCCCTCTGGCAATGATCTATTTTTATTTTCAACGTATTTTTTTACTGACTCAGCGATAGCAAGATCATTTTGATCCCCGGTTGATTTAACTCGAATGCTAGTAGTCTTTTCGTTATCAAACTCAGCATAGCCGTCACCTTCGATAAAACCATCAACTATGTTGGCAACATCCCTTAACAATAGTCGAGTGCCATTGGCATTTGTTTTGAGCACCAAACTACCATATTCCACACCTGTGTATGCTTGTCCTTTAGTACGTAAAAGAATATCTCCGCCATCCGTTTTAATTGTTCCACCAGGCAGATCAAGGGATGAATTCCTAACCGCTCGCGAAACTTCATCAAAAGTTAACCCGTATTTTTTCAGTTGAAACTCTGAGACTTCTATACTAATTTCGTATGCTCTATTTCCGATAATCTGGGCAATATTCACGTCAGGTAACGCCATAATTTCATCGCGAATGCTCTTAGCCAATTCTTGCCTGTTTTTTCGATCCATACTTCCATGCACGGACAACCAAAGGACATCACCTTGAAAGACGATTTTGGAAACGATTGGTTTTTCCGTTTGACTGGGAAAGGTAGTAATAGCATCTACCTGCTGTTGAACTTCATCGAGTTTTTCTGACATCGAATAACCCGATTGCAACTCTAAGGTCACTCGCCCCATTCCTTCTCTAGCGGTAGAAGTTATTTTTTTCACGCCTTCGATATTCTCGATCGCTTCTTCCAATTTTAGGATCACGGATTTTTCAACTTCTTCAGGCGCGGCACCTAAGTGCGGCACAGATATCGAAATGATATTAGGATTAAATTCTGGAAACATTTTCTTATTAATTGTGGTGTAGGAAAACAAGCCCACTAGTATTATTCCGACCATCAACAAATTAGCGGCAACCGGATTACGTGCAAACCATGCAATTATTCCGGTTGGCTTTTCATTGTCATTCGCTCCGTCTTCCATGAGTCCTAATTCCTTTTCATCACTCATAATAACGATCCTTCCTTTTTAATCGATGAAACATTATCTGGTTTTAGCTCAACGTTTTTTGATTCAGCGCTATTTAGATCTGCATCTACATCCGCCCTCTTATTGGGATCTTTACTATTATTTTTTGAAGCAACTATCGGTAATTCATTTTGTGAACCATCGGCCTCAACGGGGCTTATAATTCCATCTTTTGGCTCTAACGATTCATTTTTTTCATCACCCTTAACTTTGAGAGTCATACCCTCGACCGCTATCGCTAGTTTAGTAAGTACGATCTGTGCGCCATTATCTAGTCCTGTGGAAACATAAATATTGTTAGCATCACCTCTTAAAATTTTAACTTGAACCAAGTCGAGTTTTTTATCACTATTCAATAGATAGATTTGATTTTCTCCATGAACCGCTTTTCGAGGTATAGTGATAATGTTATCGGTTGAAATACCAATTATTTTTGCCTTGACGAAAGTACCGATCTTGATCTTATCGTTCGATCGATTACCTTCAAGTAGGCCATAAGGATCGTCAATTTGGGCAACGATATAATTCACCCGACTATTAGCATCAACTATACCTTCAGATCTTGTAATAAAAGTTGACCATTTTTTTAATTTTCCACCCTGCACTGCAGATAGCTCTACCTGGCTTCCTTTTTGGTTTAACACTCCCATGGCAGGAATATCGATATAGGCCAAATCTTGCTCTTTGATAGGCAGTCTAATTTCCGCATAATCTACGGCAAAGGTTGCGGCTAGTTGGGTACCTGTGGACACATATTGCCCAATATCCACCATTTTGGATTTCAACATGGCATCATAAGGAGCGATAATCTTGGTTCTTTGGAGCTTAATTTGGGCGCCTTTTACGTCGGCTTCTGCTGCTTTAACGTCTGCCTTAGCTTGTTGCAGTTGAGGTTTTCTTAACGCCAGAATTGGTGCATTCTTACTCGAGCGTCCGGTTAGGCTCCACTCTCTTGCTGCCTGTTTACCCCTTGCTTTTTCCTCAATCAATTTTGCATTTGTTCCATCAAGCCGCGCTTGCGCTTGTAATAATGCGACCTCATAACTGATAGGATCGATTTCTAATAATTGTTCACCTTTTTTGAAAAAACCGCCGACAACAAATTTTTCTGATACATTTTTAATCTGGCCCGAAACTTCTGATACCAATGTAGTCTCTGTACGCGGAGAGATGCTACCTTGTGATTCGATCTCAAACACCACTGTGCCACTCGACACACTAAAAACTTCAACCAGAGGCGTCTTTTTAATAATCGCTTTTTTTTCTGGTTTTGGCGCCAGAGATCCCATCACCAAATAAGCGATTATTCCGAAAATAATAATGGAGCCGGGAATCGCCATTCTTTTCAATCGGGCTTTTACTCGCCCAACAAATGACGGCGATCGTTCAACAGCGGAGGATATCGTATTGGTGCTCATTGATTTTGCTCCTGATCCATCTGCAAACAAAGGATTAGACTATTTTGTGATTCGTTCTAAGTGTAGTTTCTTAATCACGATTTTGACCGATATATGCGGCAATGTACCGACAGAAAATGTAAATATCCATTTTGTTTGTTACATTTAGTGTCTTTATTGCCAACGTCGCGAACAAGTTACCTGGACAAATGTAAACGTGAGTAAGTTAGTGTAGTAAGGGGACTTGTGGTGAGGAGCTAATTTTGATCACTGTGCAGCAGGAAAAACGTAAAATTCATTTTTTCTGAAATTCCTATCCAGTCATTTCGAACTGGTTTCCGCAATAGGGACATTTACCTGTAGGATTACCAGGTCCCTGTTCATCTCCCATTTTTATATAAACGCGAGGATGTAACGATGTAACGTCTTCATCCTTGGGAGGGCAGCAGATGGGTACAGAACTTTGGGTGACCTTAATTGTTTCTTTTACAGCATTCATGACACAGATAAACCAATTCGTTTGACGTCTAGTAACTATTCTACCTCGCTCGATCAATCTTTGAAAAGCGAATTAGTTATTTTTTACCATTCTGAGTAATAAATTTGTACCGCATCCCTCAACATAAATGCACCTTTTCAGAGCAAAAATCATTATCGCGGTTCAATTCGCACCTATATGACGCCTAATCTGGCTATTTTTAACACATCTACGCTTATATCAGCGACGTTAGGACTTGGCACGTAAATTGAAACGACTCATATTAAGAGTAACCCATATTGATTTACATGCACCCTATTTAGGAGGAGTAATTTTGTACTGGCTAACCGCAATAGTAAGACCATTCAAGTTAAACGATGTATATGACCGATTAATCGAAGACGGAATTGGAGGAATGACCGTTACCGAAATTAAAGGACTAGGCAGTCAACGAGCAAATACCGAAGTATACAGGGGCAACGCCTACTCCAATGATTTTATTCCAAAAATAAAAATTGAAATCGCAGTCAGCGAAGATTCTCTTGATCGAATCATAGAGTCAATAGTTGAAACTGCGAAAACGGGAAAACCGGGTGACGGGAAAATATTTGTTTCTAAAATAAACCAGGCCATTCGGATTAGAACCAATGAAATTGATTTAGATGCGATCTAAACGCGTTCTAAACACAACACATACGACGAGGCAAACCACGCTTTACTCCCGTACTTAACAACAAAAGTACCTAAATACAAGCAAGCAAAGAGAGAATAACAATGAGTACCGAAGCACTTATTAATGAACATAACTATTTATTTAACACGATCTTCCTTCTTTTTTCAGGCGCATTGGTGATGTGGATGGCAGCAGGTTTTTCCATGCTTGAAGCGGGTCTTGTTCGAAGTAAGAACACCACTGAAATTCTAACCAAAAACATTCTTTTATACGCTCTAGCCTGCATTGCGTATCAAATTGTTGGCTTTGATATTATGTATGTGGACAGCGAAACAGCTGGCTGGCTACCTAGTTTTGGATTTGGCATTGACGCAACAGCCGCCGACGCAACTCAGCCTCGAGAAGTCGACTTTTTCTTCCAAGTTGTTTTCGTAGCAACCGCCATGTCAATAGTATCAGGTGCGGTAGCAGAAAGGATGAAGCTATCGGCATTTTTGATTTTTGCCTTTTTTATGACCGCAATAATTTATCCGGTTGAAGGATACTGGACATGGGGAGCAGGATTTTTAGGAGCGAGTGTTGAAGACGGCGGGCTCGGTTTTAGTGATTTTGCCGGCTCAGGCATCGTACATTTATCTGGCGCAATAGCGGCTCTTTCCGGAGTGATTTTGTTAGGCGCGAGAAAAGGCCGCTATTCCAGCAAGGGAGTTAAAGCTATGCCAGGTGCTAACATGCCGTTGGTCGCTCTTGGTACTTTTATATTATGGATGGGTTGGCTTGGCTTTAATGGTGGCTCTCAATTGACACTCAATTCAGTTGACGATGCTAACGCAATAGGAAAAATATTTTTGAATACTAATGCCGCTGCTGCAGCCGGTGCCATGATGGCGTATTTTTTGAGTACCTTCTTGTATGGAAAAGCCGATTTAACCCTAATTGTTAATGGCGCACTAGCGGGACTTGTGACAATAACCGCGGCGCCTGATTCTCCAACACCAACTTTAGCCTTGTTGTTTGGTGCAATAGGCGCCACCGCGACTTTCTTCGCGATTAAGTTTTTTGACCGAATACACATTGATGATCCTGTAGGCGCTATTTCAGTCCACGGAGTAGCGGGAATAATCGGTTTAATGCTAGTTCCTTTTACCAAAAATGTTAGCTTTTTGACCCAGTTTATCGGACTTTCAGTAATTATCCTGTGGGTATTTAGCAGCAGTTTTATTGTTTGGTATCTGGTTAAAAAACTTATGGGTATCCGTATTAGTGAACTAGATGAATATACTGGCGCGGATGCCTCCGAATGCGGGATCGAAGCTTATCCGGAATTTGTTGGCAGTAATAATTAGCGACTCGCAGAGCAACAAGAATTACCGGATGCTATCAGTCTTGTAGTCGTTCTTAATCTTTTAACCCGATTGATTCGTAGGCAACTTAGTCCTCTATTTGAGCAGACTGAGCGGGGATAAATTTGCCATGAAAAACTCAATTTAACCTAACTCAGTGAAACACAACACAGGAAATTACTATGAGAACTACATCTAATAAATTTGCCACCACGTTTATGCTATTAGTCATTACGCTAAGCATCTCCCTAATCTCAAATGTTGTTTATGCAGAAACCAGTGCAAATATCGGTGTTGTTTCCCAATACCATTATAGAGGTATCCAGCAGACCTCACGCGCTTCTACCAGTGTCGGTTTGGATTATGAGGAAGGTGCTATTAGCATAGGCACGTGGGTGGCAGACGTAAGTGATGGACTCGAAATTGATATTTACGGCAGCTACGCAATCGAGCTAGATAATGGATTCTCTCTGGGAATTGGCGCAACAACCTATCAATACACCGGCGATTTTGATTCTGCATACAACGAAATCAATCTCAGCGCGGCGTTTGAAAGTTTTAGTTTGGGCTACAACATTGGGCAATGGGATGGCGTGGTTGGCAACAAGGCTGCAACAGAAGCTGACTACACTATTCTAATCGCTACTTATGAACACAAAGGTTTTTCTGGCACCATCGGCATTTACGGAAATGATTTTAAAGGCGAATATTTTGATCTTTCTTATGGTACCGGGATTGGAGGCTTTGATGTAGGCGTTGGGCTACTTATTAGTGGTAGCGATTTAGATGATGATGAATCGCTTTATTTCTCATTTAGTAAATCGTTCGATTTGTAGCATTAGAATAAAATACTCAGCATTGCCGACAAGGTAGGGTGGGTAGTTTTTACTGCCCACCGATCACAAGATATTATTCCAAATAGATTTTATACCATCACGTTCTACAGAAAATAAATTTTCAGAGATAAGTTTTTCACCACCAATGATTGATTGTTCGTTTAAATAATTTCGATATTTTCGATAAGTTTTTACTAAATGAGTTGCACTAGTGGCTTTGATTGTTTCTGCCTGCTGAGAGTATTTAATCATTTTAACCGTATTAGACGGGATAACTTCATCTGAACGACTTATATTCTCAAAATGGTGGTTTTTGCTCAAAATCAAATATTGAGCGATAAATTCGATATCAACTAACCCACCCTTACATTGCTTTAGATCAATTTTACCATCAATACTTTTATCGAGGTTTTTTCGCATTTTTATGCGCATATCGACGACCTCTTTTTTCAGTTTAGCTTGACTGGTTTTAGAATTTAGTACTTCGGATCTTAGCGCTTCAAATCGACTTGCCAATGCAGGATCACCGGATATCGATCGAGTACGTGTTAAAGCTTGATGCTCCCATGTCCAGGCCTTTTCTTTTTGATAGGATGCGAATGCATCTATATGGCTGACCAATAGCCCGGAGTTTCCCGAAGGTCTCAAGCGCATGTCAACTTCATACAATACTCCAAGACTTGTGCGTGTCGATAAAAAATGGATTAGCTTTTGAGCAAGTCGTGTATAAAATTGCCCGGTAGAAATTGATCGCGCTCCATCCGTCGATGTATCAAAGTCTTCGTCAAATAAGAAGACCAAGTCTAGATCAGAATCAAATCCAAGTTCTAAACCGCCTAATTTTCCATAACCGATAACCAAAAAGCTTGTTTTTAATTCATCGGCTGTATCCGATCTTAGTCCGTTAGGTTTACCATGTTTTTTGGTTACCTTGTTCCAACTATAATGGAGTGCAGCTTGAATGATAACCTGCGCCAATTGAGTAAGATAACGACTTACCTGCGAAATGCTCAATCGTTCTGCCAATAATGCCGCAGCTACTCTTAATTCATTGATTAACTTAAATTGCCTTATCGCGTCTAATAACTGCTCTTCGTTTTGTTCATCTATTCTCAATAGACTTTGTTGTAATTCACTACGGAGATCCGTTGATTGCAACGGTTGATATAAACTATTTGGATATAAAAGTTCATCCAACAAAATTGGGCATTCAGATAGTCGTTTGACTATCCACTCGCTCCGACTAACCAAATCGACTAAGTGTTGCAGCAAAGGTAAATTCTCACTTAAAAGTTCAAGATAGGCGGTCCGCATTAAGATTGATCGCAACACTGTCAGCAAACGTTCCAATGTTTCAATAGGATTTGCAACAGCCAGCGAAATCTCCAACAGGATAGGAAAAAACTGATTTAGTCGTTTGGCCCCTTTTACTGAAAGATTGAGTAATAAATTTGAATCCTTAAAGTTAGTCAATATTTCAATTGTTCTTCTTGCAATAACAAGATCACATCCAATTTTTTCAATCAGTTGTTGTTCCGATATGTGAGACTCCCACAGAGAAATGAAAAAATCATCCCCTTCTTCTCCTTGCTCGCTTTCCTCACCAAATAAAGCGGTAAAATGCTGATTGGTGTTTTCTAACCGATCCTTCAACTGCGAATAGAACTGTTTCCAGTTTTCATATCCCATCACCTTAGCTATTATCGTTTGGTCAGTTTGTTCCTCTGGCAGTTGCTGAGTCTGTTTTTCATCTAACTCTTGAATGCAGTGCTCCAAGCGCCTTAAAAAGCGGTAGTTCTGGCTGAGCTCGGTCGCGGTGCTATTGGGTAGTAAATTTTCTGATGCCAGAATGGGCAGTACCTTGAGGACATTTCGTTCCTGTAGTCGCTTATCTCGACCGCCTTGGATGAGTTGCAAAGACTGAACCATAAATTCGATTTCGCGGATCCCGCCTGCTCCCAGTTTTATATTGCCATTTAATCCACGCCGACGAACCTCTCGCTGAATCATCGACTTCATATTGCGAAGAGAGTCAATTACGCCGTAGTCGATATATCGTCTAAAAGCGAAAGGAGTAATAATCTCTTTTAACTGCTGAACTTCGTCCGAGCGACCGGTTATTATACGCGCGCGGATCATGGCGAATCGTTCCCAGCCTCGCCCCTGTTCATGATAATAATCCTCAGCTTGTGCGACTGACATGACTAAGTTCCCAGAGTCACCAAAAGGACGTAAACGCATATCAACTCTAAAAACGAAACCATCTGGAGTAACTTCATGCAAAAGTTTAATCGTAGACACGCCCACTTTTTGAAAAAAACGACTGTTATCAATGCTTCTTTTTCCACGGTTTGTTTTACCGCCTATCGTTTTTCCGTCACTCATATAAAAAAATATTAAGTCAATGTCGGAAGAAAAATTAAGTTCAAATCCTCCAAATTTACCCATCGCTAAAATAAGCATATTCTGAGAATCGTTCTGCGTATTTGTTTCTTCTTTATACTCATTGTTGCCGGCGTTTCTGGAATGTCCGGTACTTTCTGTATTCTCCCTATTTGGAGCAACTCCAAATTTTTGCGCGTGATTAGCATAACTCCACAGGTAAGCCATTTGTGTTAGTTGCTCCGCCAAAATGCTCATTCTGGCAGAAGACTCTTCAATAGTTATGTTGCTATTAAGCTCCAAAACGGCAATCGCGCAAGAATGCTGGTACCGGAGTTTTCTTAAAACAGACATGATGGAAACTTCAGACTGAAATTCTGTTTTAAAGTCAGTAAGGTTTAACGAATCACCCTTGCGAAAATCGATGGAGGTATTGGATGAGTATGTGCTCAACTGGTTCTTTAAATAAGGAGCAAAATCAACAGCAGAATATACAGAATGCCATTTAATTTGTACCAGTGCATCTGTTGTCTGGTCCACGAGCACACCACTAACAAAACGACTAATTTGGCAAGCTTCAACAATAGACTGGAATAAATCACTACCTATGTTCGTTGTCAGACTAGAAGTGAGATTAGGATGTCTCGTAGGATATGTTGTGGAATCTAGCGCAGACTTAACCGCCAATATCGCTTTATCGGCTTGAGGATTGTCATTTTCTTTAATATTATTAGATGGTTCCAAGGATTAATGGCGTATTGTTAATTGCGTTATAATTAGTATATCGTACTATTAGAGCAGTGTTCGTATCTTATATACCCGTGATACTTCAAAATACAGATTTCAGGAGAATAAATTATATGACCGTATTTACCATGGTAACAGTAATAGTCGTAGCATCGTTAGTCGCCGGATTATCTCGAGAATGGATTAAAGCTAGAAAAATCGATCCGGTTGATCTTTCGCCATTGGAAAACAGGCTCGGAAAGCTAGAGTCGTTGGAAGAACGAATTAAGGTGCTGGAAGCCATTGTGACTGATGGTGGTTATGATCTTAAGAAAGAGATTGATGGATTATAGACAATTGCACTGCCAAGATTTTGCTTTACCCAAAGCGCATGAATAACCATCCGATTGGAAATACTATCATCTAAAAGTGATAATAGTATTGCAAAGCGACTCCTCCGATACTTTCGCCATCGCCTAAGAGGGTGCCATCTAAACCAACCGCTATTTCATGCCGCCCCTCATTGTAACCTAAACCAAGACCTATCTTTCTTACTTTTCCTATAGACGAGCTGCTTGTGCCGAGGTCAAAATAGACGAGAAAACCATTATCAAATTCCCACTGTGGCCTTATCACTGCAAACACTGTGCTAGCACCACCCTGTGATAAATCGTTTGTACTAACACTAAACGTATTTGCACCAACAATTAATTTTAGATAATTTCCAAATTGGTAGCCTCCATGTAGCCCAACGCCAAAGGCAGAGTCACTATCGTCGTCGTCCTCAAAACTGCCAAAAATAGCCCCGGATCCTACAAACCAATTTGAGCTTGATTCTGTCGCTAGTACTTTTGTTGATAATAGGAAAATTGCTATTAAAGCCAATAGGCTGATTTTACATATCTTCATTTGTATTATTCCTTGCACACGCGTGATCGTTTGTTATTTTTTGGACTATCTTACAACGCATTAGTTCACGAAGAGTTAAACCACTTAACAAAACTCTACATGGCTATTTTAATCGGACTAATATTGGGAATGCGTTTTTCGAAAATGTGGAATGCATGAAATTAGCCAATGTCTTTCGCATTTTCTCTTCTTTGACGATTCAAATTTTTCTGAGCTCACAATCTCATCAATGAGCTTTACAGGCCCCAAAACCGTCGATTGTTAATATCTTATGATAATTCTGTGACTCTTTCGTGATAACTTTTTGCTCAAATTGAGTAAAACATAATAAATCGAGGGCGTCATGAAAATCCAACCATTAACATTCATTGCATCAACCATTGTTCTATTAATCTCAATTTCAATTTCTGCACAACATAACCAAAAAGATTGGCCGCTGCATTCTCATGATTATTCCAATACTAATCACAATTCTTCAGAAAGAGAAATCAATAAACATACGGCACGCTATTTAAGAAGAACCTGGCAAACTTTTAACGACTCTGAATTAAGACCCGGCCCGCCGCCAACAGGTTTTATTCTTGAATTTGCGCTGGGATTAGTTTTTCCAGAATCGGTTGTGGGTGTAATCGCGCCACCTATTGTTATTGACGACACTATATATTATGTCGATGTACTCGGTACCGTATTTGCTCGAGACGCATCTACAGGCGGAATTACCAATTCTTCTAAACATTGGACTACTACCCTAGTTGACAATGATTTTGCTGCTAGCGAGTTGCCATTATCTCCGGATCTTTATTATTCTGCTCCAGCCGCTACAAA
>Ga0256847_1000520_pt1 | contig 23863 bp, 17 predicted proteins | sample TeddybearmetaG_FD_189099 | JGI IMG/M metagenome (GOLD analysis project Ga0256847, IMG submission 189099) | Hydrothermal vent microbial communities from East Pacific Rise, Pacific Ocean - Teddybear | ecosystem: Environmental > Aquatic > Marine > Hydrothermal vents | place: Pacific Ocean: East... | reverse complement strand
CGATAACCTTCAAGAATAATCATGATCGATATGGTTGGTTTCAAGATGAAAATGGAAATTGGCATGTCACTCTTTATATTCATAGTGGACGGATTATTGATTCAAAAGAAAGTCAGTTATTTTCTGGTTTGCTTGAAATTGCACAAATTCACTATGGTGAGTTTAGGATCACGCCAAATCAAAATTTAATTATCAGTAGTATTAGGACTAACAACAAATCAGAAATCGTCAAAATATTAGCTCAAAATAATATTAGCACTGGAAAACGAGAATCACCGACTCGAATAAACTCCCTGGCATGTGTCGCTTTTCCAACTTGCTCATTAGCAATGGCGGAGGCAGAGCGTTATTTACCAGAATTTATCACTCAATTTGAAATTTTACTGAAGCAATACAATATTCTTGATATACCGATTAATGTTCGTATGACGGGTTGTCCAAATGGCTGTGCACGCCCCTTTATTGCCGAAATAGGTTTAGTAGGTAGGGGGCCTGGTAAATACAATTTATATCTTGGTGGTGGCCATTTTGGTGAGCGGCTCAATAAACTATTCAAAGAGAATATTGATCAAAAAACAATCCTAGAATCACTTAAACCAATACTTGAAGACTATGCTAAGCACCGCATCAAGGCGGAAAAATTTGGTAATTTTTGTATTCGACAAAATTATATTAAATTGGTAGACAACGGCTTGGACTTTCATGCAATTGACGAAAAAATTGGAATCTAATTCATGTTTGATTCAAAACTAAAACCTGTTGAGTCTAGAACCGTGTTTCCAATTAATCTGGAGCTTGATGAATCTAATCAGCTATTAGAAAAACAAACAGCTATGAGTCGAATTGAATGGGCGATCGAAAATTTAGCCGGCAATTTTGCTTTATCCTCCAGTTTTGGGATCCAGTCTGCGGTAAGTTTGCATATGTTAACCCAATTTATGCCTGATATACCGGTAATCGTCATAGATACCCATTACTTGTTTCCCGAAACGTATCAATTTATCGATCAATTGTCTGAAAGACTTAAACTTAATCTTAAAGTCTATCGATCAACAGAAAGTAACGCATGGCAAGAAGCTCGTTACGGTAAACTTTGGGAAAATGGCGCGGAGGGTCTTACGCGCTACAATAAAATGAACAAAGTTGATCCTATGGAGCAAGCACTCGCTCAACTAGATATTCAGAACTGGTTTTCAGGGATCATGCGTAGCCAATCGGAGAGCAGGGCTAACATACAAACACTACAGAAAATTCGCGGAAGAATAAAAGTACATCCATTAATAGATTGGAACAAAAAAATGATCCACCAATACATTCAAAAACATAATTTACCGTACCATCCATTGTGGGAAAAGGGCTATGTCTCAGTTGGCGATACCCATAGCACTGTTCCATTATCAGAAGGTATGAGAGAGGAAGACACTCGATTCGGTGGGTCTACACGTGAGTGCGGGCTTCACGAGGATCCACTGTCGGGATTGTGAACTATAATAGCTTCGCTATATATGCCACATTTCGTGCAAGGGCAAACGAGATTCTTTATCAATTAGTTCTTGGTGCCTTTCTACTTCAGATTTACTTTTAGAAAGATATTGACTGATAATATCTCGGTCTAAATGAGGTGCAAAATACTCGACGAAGGTCAACATGTACTGGCGTATTAATAAATTCTTATTAAAAGCGATCCATGTAGTGCAACGCGGCAAAATGGACTTGGTTGAGTAACTAATTAGGTCGTGATCGATTTTGTTGTCGTAGGCCATTTCTGCGATGATACCGATGCCCAATTTTTCTCGAACATAGGTTTTTATTACATCAGCATCTCTGGCGGTAAAAACTACATTTGCGATTAGATTATTTTGATTCATTGTTTTGATCAATCCAGAATCGCCAGAGCTTGGTTCTCTGTAGGTTACAATGGGATATCGTGCAATATCTTTTAAAGTGATTTTATTGAGATCGCCAAGTGGATGATCCTGTGGAAAAAGCACGACTCTATCCCACTCGAAACAAGGTATCTTTACAATATCTGGATGTAGGCTTTGATTGTCTGAAGCAATCGCAAAATCAATTTTTTGATTTAACAATAACTGTGTCAAATGCTCAACTGAGGCTTGTTGAATATCAATAGTAAGATTTTGATAGCTCTGATGAAAACGTCTTAAAACGGTTGGTAGAACATATTTTGCCTGAGTTTGGGTAGTTGCCAACCTAAACTGGCCATCTTCTACTTTATTTCTTTCCTCAGAAAGACGTTTAATATTTTCAACCGCTTGTAGTGCTTTTCTTGCATGTTGAACCACTTGCTCACCGGTATCGGTAAGTCCAGCCAACTGTTTGCCATTACGTCTGAATATTTTTAGATTCAATTCATCTTCGAGTAGCTTTAGTTGTTTGCTGATGCCTGGCTGTGAGGTATAAATTCGTTCGGCAGCAGTGGTTATGTTGAAGTTATTTTCAACAATGGCCAGTAAATATTTTAACTGTTGAAGCTTCATGGGATATGATCGCTGAGTCAAACTGAATTAGGGGCATAATCAATTAATAGAGGTGCCCTTTAGGTATTCTAATCTAACATTCCATTTAGACTTGCGCTATTCCAATTGGTTATTTGGGTAGATCAATTGATTATTGTCCACTAGTCTTGTGCCGTGTTCTTATGCCTTCAACAGCGGCGACCTCGTTTCGAACATACCATAAAGTGATAACATCCATGGATTACTTACCAATTTCTTTAGATTTAAAAGGCAAAAAATGCCTGATTATTGGTGGCGGGGATGTGGCTGCTCGAAAGCTAACTACGCTACTTCGCGCGCAGGCTGATGTAGATCTACTGAGTTTAGAATTTGGCGCAGAGGTGCATAGAGTTAGGTCAAAGCATGATACGAAAAAAACATCGCGGCTATTGAAAGGTGAACTGACACGAAAAAAAGAGTTTGAGAAAAAAATAGTTAGTAACTATGCGCTAATCGTTGCTGCGACGGACAATCCAATAATTAATCGAATGGTTAGCGTTGTAGCGCAAAGGTGTAATATTTTGGTCAATGTGGTTGATAGCTTAGAATTAAGCTCTTTTATATTGCCGGCGATTATTGATCGCTCCCCCTTACTGGTTGCTGTCTCTACCGCCGGTGTTTCTCCTTTGCTTGCAAGAAAAATCCGCGAAAAAATCGAGTGGATATTACCGCAAAATTTGGGTTCAATCTTTTCCTCATTAAAATCTATACGAGGTAAGATTAAGAAACAACGTTTGAGTTTCCAATCCAAAAAAGAAATTTTGGAGAACTACATTGATGCACGTTTGATGGACATTGATAAACCCGCTTCAAAATTACTCGATAATTCAAGCATGTTGAATTATCACAGGTCTAAAATACTACAAAAATATACGCGCGGAAAAGTCTACTTAGTGGGAGCGGGTCCGGGTGATCCGAATTTACTAACAATAAAAGCTTTAAAGTTGCTACAAAAAGCAGATATAGTTTTTTATGATGCGCTTATAAGTGATGATGTTCTTGAACTCATTCGGCGTGATGCTACTTTAGTGTCCGTTGGAAAACGAGCGCAGAGCCATTCTGTAGGACAAGATCAAATCAACCAGTTACTTATCGCTGCAGTGAACGAGAATACGACGGTAGTTCGATTAAAAGGGGGAGATCCATTCATCTTTGGACGTGGCGGAGAGGAACTAGAAGCACTCTCGAACGAAGGAATTAAGTATGAAGTTGTTCCCGGCATCACTGCAGCATTAGGTTGCGCTAGCTATGCTGGAATTCCGCTGACTCATCGTGATTATTCTCAATCCTTACATTTGGTGACGGCTCATGAAAAAGGTGAAAAATCATCAATTGACTGGAAAAATTTGGCAAATAAAAATCAAACAGTCGTCTTCTATATGGGCGTTCTCAAGAATAAGGTATTATCTCAGCAGCTGATCAAAAATGGCTTAAGTCCACTAACGCCGGTCGCCGTGATAGAAAATGGTACGCGAGCAGAACAACGCGTTTTTAGCGGAACAATTAATCAACTTTCAGCGATAGTTGAGAATAATAATATTACACCTCCAGCAATTATATTAGTTGGCGAGGTTGTGCGGTTGCAAAGTAAGCTAAGCTGGTTCGAAGGCGAGTACGAGCGAACAGAAAATATAAATGTTAACGTTATTTAGTCACAGGTTTTAGTCACAAAGGAATTACAAAATGATTCATGATTCAATTTTGAGCACTATCGGTAATACACCCATTATAAAAATTAATCGACTCAGCCCAAGTCATGTTGATATGTATGTCAAAGCCGAATATTTTAATCCTTTAGCTTCAGTAAAAGATCGCTTGGCTTTTGCGATTATTAATGATGCTGAACAGAAAGGGACTATTAGACCCGGTCAAACGGTTGTAGAAGCAACATCGGGCAACACAGGAATAGCCTTGGCGATGGTGTGCGCGGCAAAGGGTTATCCTTTCGTTGCGGTAATGACCGAAACATTTTCTGTCGAAAGGCGTAAGGTGATGCGAGCTTTGGGAGCGAAGGTTCTGCTCACACCGGCTGCGGAACGGGGTACTGGGATGGTCAAAGTCGCGCAAGACTTAGCTGAAAAAAATGATTGGTTCTTAGCTAGACAATTTGACAATCCAGCCAATCCAGAATTTCATAGGAATACAACAGCACCTGAAATTCTTCAAGATTTTGCTGGACAAAGGCTTGATTACTTTGTTAGCGGATATGGTACCGGTGGCACAATCACAGGGGTTGGAGAAGTCCTAAAGGCTGCTCGACCTGATATAAAAATAATCGCGACCGAACCTGAGAGAGCTTCATTATTAACTGGTAATGAGTGGCAACCACATAAAATTCAGGGTTGGACACCAGACTTCGTCGCTTCGGTATTAAATCGTGACGTCATTGATCAAGTTCTTCCAGTCAATGATCTCCTCGCTAGAGATACCGCACTACAGCTTGCTAGCCAAGAAGGACTTTTTTGTGGAATATCTTCTGGCGCGACTTTTGCCGCTGCGCTTAAAATAGCACAAAACGCAGCGGAAGGATCTTCAATTCTCGCGATGCTTCCGGATACAGGTGAGCGTTATTTAAGCACTTTTCTTTTTGATGATATCGCTGAAGGATCAGACGACGTCGGCTAGAATTAACTTAAAACAATTATCTTGAATGGTTCAATTCATGAGCCTAACGAATTAGAGCATCGCTGGTGCGTCTTCAGGGTTACTTTCGACGCGACGCAGAAGCCAAAGGAACAATATTATCGGTATCAAATTGACTGTTTTCTATGAGTTGCTTATTTTCCAGCGAGTAAGAAAGTTCTAAGGCTGTTTCTCTCTCTATTTCAATATCGGATAATAAATTATTAATGGCTTTCAGTTTACCTTCAATATTGAGTTTGGATTTTTGTAGCTCTCTGAGTTCTTGTCGATGAGCAACTATTAGGTGATGATGAATTCTTAGCTGTTGGTTCAGCGGATTAACAACACTTTGTGTCCAATCAATTAGCTCAACTCTTGTATGCTTGAAAAAATTCATTACATCGGTGACGGTTCCAGAGAAAAAACGTGTTACCGCAACAGAATGCTCTGAAAATGTTGTGAATAAATTCTTATCCAGTCTTTCTGATTGTTTAATAATCTTATTCAACTGGTGCGATAGTTTAATGGCCGGAAATGGACGCGGCTCCATTAATTCTACGTCAAAATCTTTTGAGAATTTTTTATATAACGAGAAGGTCATTTTGTTGGTTAGTTCCGCCTCTCTGGACAGCTCTTTCATTATGGCTCTTATCGCGACAAAAAATAATTTCATTTGTTTAAATAAACCCAAAGTGGTTTTGCTATTGACCAATTCTTCTAGCGTATTTTCCACTTCTGTAGACAAGGCTCTTGAGCCGATTACCGAGAGTAATATTCTGGTTTGTCTCTCCAATAGTCTTTGACTGGGTTTAACTGACAAGGATTTCTTTTGGAACTCGATAAGATCTTGACTGTTGTCAGCAATTAACTCAGCCATTTGCGCTTGATTAGAGCCTGTCAGAGACTTAAGATCGTTATGTTGTTGAGTAAGCTGAGCATGTTTATGATTAATGACTTGTATCGCTTCGTGAATTAATATCCCTGTTTCTTCGATCACAGAAGATTTGATTAATTTCTCTTTATTGGTCAATAGATTAGTTGAAAGTATGGTTTCTAATTCTTGTAAATGACTTCTAACAAGCAAAGGTTTGTCATTTCTCACTTTGGCAACTAGACCTTTTTGTGCAGACACGGGTAATACATTTCGAGGATCTATTTTTAGTTGGCGAGCAGTGGTATTGATCATTCTTTTTACCGCTTTATCAATTTTTTTCCGACTAGATAACTCGTCCCATAAGGTATCGATTTTATTCAATACGGCGAACAACCCGAGTTCATTGTTACCTTCAATATTTTTAATGTAGTCTTCCCAAATTACCATATCAGATGCCGTTACTCCGGTATCCGCGGACAACAAGAATACAATAGACTGAACTTCTGGTAGTAGCTTAAGTGTTAACTCCGGCTCGCTGCCCAGCGCATTTAGTCCGGGCGTATCTAAGATCCTTAATCCCTGCTTTAAGAGCGGATGCGGAAAGCTGACCATCGCATGTCGCCAAGCTGGAATTTCGACCATGTTATTGAGCTCTTGGCATTTCTCGAGCATGCTGGGATCAAAGCCCAATTTAGAAGCTTCATTTAGGGTGACTTTTTTCGTTTGAGTGATAGTGTGTAGTGCGATGGTCATTTCATGCGCTGAACTTGTCATTAATGGAACTTCGGTCCATAAATTGGGTAACAGACGATATTCTTCCAAAGTTGTATGATCGAGGCGCGTCTCAATCGGGAGCAGTCGTAGATACGGGCGTTTTTCTTTCTTGTCGTAAAAAAGCTCTGTTGGACACATGGTCGTGCGTCCTGCTTCGGAGGGCAAAATGCGCTGACCATATTCGGCAAAAAAGAGCGCATTGATCAACTCGGTTTTACCACGAGAAAACTCACCAACAAAACCGATGGTTAAGTAATCGTCTTTTAGAGATTCTTGCAACTTTGAAAGGCGCTTATCGGACTCTTCATTAAACAAGTCATTACGACGAAGCCACAATCGAAAACGGCTGAGCGTTCTGCCGATGTCCTTTTTCCAGTTACTAAACTGGTCGATGTTTTCAGAAAAATTCTGTGTCATGTTATTTCTTATTTTAATAGAATACAAAATAGATTCGCGATCGAAACAATTATCTTACTTATTTCAATCGTAATTCTATTTACTTATTAACGGCAAGATTAGCAGAATATTTAATAAAATCCGTGATTTAGAGGCCAAACCTAGAGATAACTCTCAGTATTAGGTCGGTTTTACGATTAATGGTCATTATTGACGATAAAAAAGGATGGATTTCGAGGAACAATAGTAGATTTAGACTAATTGTATTTAATCACGACCCTAGGAAGAGCCGTAATAGCATTAGTTAACCCCATATATGAGGTTAGTTAGACCAATCTATAACATCATTGCCAATTTTTTCTCGAGGATTTCCTGATCAATGGTGAAGTTTCTGATCCCTTCACTCAATTTTTCAGTTGCCATGGCATCTTGATTCATTTGCCAGCGAAACACGCTTTCGGATAGCGCCTGCTCGTTTGTAGGACTCGATTCGGAGTAGCCCAACTCGCTAGGGCTTAATCTTCTGGGTAAATGGTCAGTACAATTTGCTAGTTCATCCATTAATTGTGGGCTAATGGTGAGACGATCGCAACCTGCAAGTTCTGTTATTTCGCCAATATTTCTGAAGCTAGCACCCATAACCACTGTTTTGTAGCTGTTCTCCTTATAAAAATTATAAATATTAGTAACGGAAACAACTCCCGGATCTTCATCTGCAGGATACTCACTACGACCGGTATCCTTTTTGTGCCAATCTAAAATCCGACCAACAAAAGGGGAAATAAGGAATACATTTGCTTCGGCGCATGCTTGAGCTTGAGCAAAGCTGAATAAAAGCGTTAAATTACAATTGATCCCCTGTTTTTCTAATTGTTCCGCCGCTTTAATACCCTCCCAAGTAGCAGCTAATTTGATCAGTATGCGATGATTATCGATGCCTGCTTCGTTATATAGTCCGATTAATTTCTGAGCTTTTTTTATGGAAGCACCTGTGTCGAAGGAGAGGCGAGAGTCGACCTCTGTAGAAATGCGTCCCGGAACTGTATTGAGAATTTCTAAACCAATTAATACGGATAGTTTGTCTGCCGCGTCGACTACTTGTTGATTAGAACCATTAGATTGTTGCTTTGCCCAATTTACCGCATCTTTAAGCAAGTGCTGGTAACCCTCAAGTGCAGCAGCCTTGAGTAAAAGGGAGGGGTTGGTGGTCGCATCTTCAGGTTTAAATTTAGCGATTGCTTCAATATCACCGGTATCGGCTACTACGGTAGTCATTTGTTTGAGTTGTTCTAGTTGAGAGAGAGCGTTTGACATTCTGATTCCTGTATTTGCGGCTTATTCTGCACTAATTACCATCTGTTTGGATGATACGGTTGGTTGACCAGTTGGTCAAGCTATGGTAGCTTGGTTTGTTACTACTCAAATACATTCAACCCATCTATTGAATGTCTTCGACGCAGTCGTTAGGCCTTATTTTAGCATAGATATTTCACTTTTTATTTTCTGCCGGGGAGCCATAGAAATGAGAAAATTTGCGATAGTAGCATTTAGTCAAAACCCGATTTTTGTCTATTTAAAGAGGGTAACAACTTTCATCATCGCTCTCAATTTAATTGCATGTCAACCGCAAGTTGCGCAAGAACCAAATACGATAAAACCTATTGAAGTTAAAGTCGTCATCATCACTATGTTTGAATTCGGCGAAGATACAGGCGACGCGCCTGGAGAATTTCAACACTGGCGAGAGCGTCAAGGTTTAACCAAACATTTTGCTTTTCCGCAATCACACCACGATATCTTTATGAATGAGAAAGCGGGAGTTTTGGGTATTGTGACGGGGATGGGAACTTCGCGTTCCGCCTCTGCAGTGATGGCGCTAGGATTGGATCCGCGATTTGATTTTACTAAGGCTTATTGGTTGGTGGCAGGAATTTCTGGCGGTGATCCTCATGATGTTTCTCTTGGTTCAGCGGTGTGGGCAGAATATTTAGTTGATGGCGATTTTGCTCATGAAATAGATTCCCGGGAAATTCCAAAAGATTGGGATACAGGCTATTTTCCTCTTTTCTCAAAAGGTCCTTATGATCCTAAAAGCTCAGGTACTGGTAGTGAGGTCTTTCAATTAAACCCCAAGCTTGCCGAATGGGCGTACGCCGTTTCCAAAGATGTAGAGCTCACGGAACCAGAAGATATGATTGCCTCTAGATCTAAATACCAATCTTATCCCAATGCTCTATTACCGCCCTCCGTGATGAAAGGTGATCATTTAGCCGGAATGACATTTTGGCATGGTAATTTGCTGAACGATTGGGCTAATCAGTGGGTTGAGTATTGGACCAAAGGCAAAGGCGAATTTGTCACCTCCGCTATGGAAGATACGGGTACTTTCCAATCTCTGTCTTACCTAGACAATGCCGGCAAAGCCGATATAAATCGCCTTATGGTGCTCCGTACGGTAAGTAACTATACTGTTCCACCACAAGGAGTTACTGCCGCAGAGAATTTGATCAGTGATGGTGAGGACTATGCTGGCATGAATGTCGCTTTGGAATCAGCTTATAGAGTCGGCAGTAAAGTGGTTAATACGATTACTAGTAATTGGACTATTTATAAAGAGAAGCTTCCTTACGAAAAATAAACAATGGAAAACACAGCTGCACGAAATAGAACAAAAATAACAAACAATAATTATAAATTGAAGGAGAATAACTCATGTTAATCGTTGAATCCTATACCCTCGCGGTCGTATTAATTGTCGTCACTATGATCTGCTGGGGTTCTTGGGCCAATACCCAAAAACTAGCCAGCAAAGAATGGTCGTTCCCTCTTTTTTATTGGGACTATGCCATCGGTGTTATGTTGTTTTCACTGATCATGGGGCTGACTCTAGGATCTAGCGGTGAGCAAGGAATGGGGTTTATCGAAAACCTCAAACAGGCAGATACAGATATCGTTTTATCGGCAGTAATCGCTGGCGTTATTTTTAATATCGCCAATTTGTTACTAGTAGCCGCTATTGATATTGCAGGAATGGCGGTCGCTTTTCCAATCGCTATCGGACTGGCCTTAGTGTTAGGCGTTGTAGATAATTATATTAAGCGCCCACTCGGTGATCCTATTTTTATTTTCGCCGGTGTTGCTTTGGTGACGGTTGCGATAATTCTTAACGCAATTAGTTATAAAAAATTACAAAGTGCTAAAAGCGACAGTGAAAGTCAAGGCGTTGGCAAGGGTATCGGAATTTCAATTGCTGCTGGTATTTTAATGGGCTTCTTTTATGGGTTTATTGCAAAGACTCTACCTGAAAATTTTGCTGAGCCAACGGCTGGATTGTTAACGCCGTATACCTCAGTGTTTATCTTTTCATTAGGCGTTTTGTTTTCTAACTTTATTTTTAATACGTTTTTTATGTACAAGCCTATTTCTGGTGGTGAACCGGTTAGTTATTCCGATTATTTTAAAATTGGAACGCCTAAATTGCATATGATCGGCATTTTCGGCGGGGTGATTTGGTGTACCGGTTTATCTCTTAATATTATCGCCAGTGGTGCGGCAGGTCCTGCCATTTCGTATGGTCTTGGGCAAGGGGCAACTATGGTCGCAGCCGCGTGGGGTGTATTTGTGTGGAAGGAATTTGCGGAAGCGCCAAAAGGCACCAACAAATTGATCACTATGATGTTTATAAGCTTCATTATCGGACTTTCATTAATTATTTTCGCCAAGGGATAAGAGGAACATACCAATGAGTAAAGTTGCGGTTGTAGGAAGTTTTGGGCGCGATATGATCATGCAGGTTAGTCATATTCCAGCGCGCGGCGAAACAGTAGGAGAAGGTCGTTTTTCTCAGACGTTTGGCGGTAAAGGGGCTAATCAAGCACTTGCTGCGGCTCGTTCTGGAGGAAATGTGGTTTTTGTTGCCTGTGTCGGCAAGGACTCTTCAGGTGAGACTGCGATTAGCAGTTTTAGCGAGGAAGGGATCAATACTCAGTATATGTCGCAAACTGATAAGGAAGGAACAGGCACAGCACTAATCTTTGTTGGTGATGACGGAGAAAATTCTATTACTGTTGCCCCGGGAGCCAATTATTTTTTGGATAGGGCACAAGTGGATACCGCCAGTGATGAACTGAAAGATTCCGATCTTATCTTAATGCAACTAGAGATCCCCATGGATACGGTAGAGTACGTGCTAGAAAAAGCTCAAGGTTGGGATATTCCAGTGATGTTAAATCCTGCACCGGCTAAGCCGCTTAGTGATGTCGCGTTAAGTCGGATCCACACCTTAGTTGTCAACGAAACCGAAGCAGAAATAGTCAGTGGCAAAAAACTTGACGGAGACGAGTCGCTTGCAAAAATTTCCAGCCTGCTTAGAGCAAAAGGTGCTCAAGTAGTGATCGTAACTTTGGGTGCAAAAGGCGCTTATATTGATAGTGAAGAATTTAAAGGACACATTGCGGGCAATAAAGTAGAAACCTTGGATACTACCGCAGCCGGTGATGTATTTTGTGGAGCGTTGACAACAGCGCTGAGTCAAAACCAATCAATTGATCAAGCAGTCACTTTTGCATGCGCTGCAGCAGCAATTGCAGTGACACGTTTAGGTGCACAACCTTCGGTACCTTATAAGAATGAAATTACAGAGTTCATGAAATAGTGATGTTGATATTGAATTTTTTCTGCTAGTGTTTGGTTTGGTTACCCACCAATGCTTGATGAGACTTTATATCAAGTTCTGAGAAATCAAAACTAGTCAGACAAAACTCGCACTTTACGGTTACTTTATTTTTTTGATCCAAGAGCTCTTGAATTTCTTGCTCGGGAAATAAGGCGACTGAATTGAGCATTTTCTTTCGGCTACAACCACAATGAAATTTCACATCCTGCACTAATAAATCTCGAATAGACTCTTGATGAAACAATCGAGTCAGTAATATTTGCGGTTCAATAGAGATACTTTCTTCTTCGGTTAATGTTTCGGCTAGATAAACTAAGTGGTCAAAAGAGTCCTGGTTGAGCATATCAGGCAGTGCTTGAAGCATTAAACCAACGACTTTAGAGTCGTTGTTAAAAAGCCAGATTCTAGTTTTGAGTTGTTCTGACTGATTAAAATAGTCTTCAATACACTTAGCAAAAGAATCTTTCTCTAAAGCAACATAGCCTTGGTAACGTTTACCTTTTTTTGGCTCTATCGTTATCGATAATTGACCGTCTTTGATAAGTTCGGAAAAACTCATTTCAGCATAATTAGCCTGCTTATCGTAACGGGCAATACCTCGATATTTAAGTTGATTGTTGGACTGAACCACCAACAGTTTAAGCTTACCAGTGGTTTGAAGTTGCACTGACATTTTGCCTTCAAACTTTAAGGTGGTGGTTAGCATGATACTAACGGCGGCTACTTGTTGGAGTAAATTGGCTATCGCAAATGGATAGCTATGGGCGCTCAGCAAGGATTGAACAGAGGCTTCAAGTTTGACTAATTCGCCTCGAATTCCGTAGCTATCAAAAATAAATCGGTGTATTTGGTCTGACATGGATTTTAAGTAAAATACTTAGGTGGGTTAATTATAACAACAATTACAGTTGAAGTCGGAGTTATACTCAATTCCCAATTTTAGAGGTTTGCATCCTGTTTCAGAACTAGCCGTGATATTTCCGTTTCGTTTCGCGAAATTAACTTATACAAACATAGTTGGTTTTCGGCTCTTTCTAGGTTGTGTTGCTCGTGCTTCACGGTAAAGTATTTGTCGCCATTTAGGTAATCAGTTGTAAAACGAATACCAATAATAAATGGTAGCAATCGAGCTCCTATTATTAAACTTTGCCTTTCAATCATTGACAACCCACCGTCAAATGCATATCGATAACCATCAACTAGAGCCTCAAAAATCTCTAAGGAGAAAACCATATTCTCGATATCGGTGGCATCCTCCATTAAATTAGCGCAACAAGTTCTTACCATATCTCCAAAATCATACATCAAATAGCCGGGCATACAGGTATCTAAGTCGATAACCGCGCAAGGTTGATTGGTTTGATTCGAGAATAATAGATTATTAATTTTTGTATCATTATGGGTAACCCGTATTGGTAGTTTTGGGATGATTTTCGCGACTTTTACGATAAAATCTTGCTGACACAAAATTTCCTCAACGATCTCTCTGCAATGACCCAACCGCCCAGCGATATTATTTTCGATTGCAGCACGTAGCTGTTTTATTCGAACATCTAAATTATGAAAATCCTTGAGGATGGTGTTTAGTTTTTTCGCTGGAAAAAATTGCAGGGCGTTACTAAAAGATGCAAAAGCTTGAGCAGCCTGTTTTGCTCGCATTGACGAAGTTACTTGATCCACGGTGTAGGAATCAGCGACATACTCCATTAATCGCCAATAATTTTCATTGTGTGAGACGAATAGCTTTTGGGTCTTTGATAGAAATTGTTGAGGCACTTTCAATTGATAAATACCGGTTCGCTTTTGTTCTAGTAAATACTGATTAATGCTTTGAGTGTTTTGACTTAAATCGTGGGGAGATGTGAAAATTTGATGATTGATTTTTTGAAGCACAAAGATATCATCTGCGATCGTTAATTTGTAGGTTTGATTAATATGTCCGTCGCCTAACGATTCGATTTTCGCTTCTGAGGAGTTAATTCCATAATTTGATAAAACACGTTTAACATCCTTGCTTAGTAGGTGCTCACTCTCTTCGAAAAGCACATCGATATTATCATTTACCAAAGCGACATCCTCAGGATACGTCACGCCAAACCACCGTTCTGAGGATTTGACAACAGTCACTTGTTTTCCGAACATATTAATTTGTTTCATGATAGCGCTTGGCAAAAAGGCTTCTGTATTGGCTTGTTGATTACTCAACACACTACGAACCTCGGCTTCTAATAATGGAAAGATATCAGCATTCAAATACCAGCAGTTCATAGATGTCGGTGATTCTGGGGATAATCGAACAGTCTGATTCGTCTTGTGTGCAGTTCCAAGAATGTTTTCAGCATTTTCTGCGATATTCTCATACTCTTCAACGGATACTAGCTGGTCACGTTCATCTATATTGCAGATCCCGCGATTTACATCACCAAAAGACGATAGAGTTTTACCCAATGAATAAGACACCATTAAATGATCGTTTGGACTAGTGTAGGTTTTTTGCACTAGTAGCCGAAAAGCTTGTTTGCCATAATAATCATCGGCGTTAATAACGGCAAAACTAGAACGCAACACGTGCCGACAACACCATACAGCGTGTGCAGTTCCTAGTGGTTTCGTCCGGTAAACAGGGAGTCGGCAATCTGAGGGTAGTTCCTCTAATGTCTGTAAGACAATATCGACACTTATCTCTGTTGGTAATCGAGGGAGTACTTGTCCTACAAGAGTTTGTTGCAAGCTTGGTCGAATAACAAATACTACATGGTCAAAACCCGCATTGAATGCGTTTTTCAAGTTATATTCCATCAAGGTTAGCCTAAGACGACCAACCTCAAGTAGCTGCTTATCGCCCCCAAATCTGGAGCCCAAACCTGCCGCTAATATAACTAGGCTTTTCAAGATAAATAGTCCTTGGTCTGGTTAAATTATCTTCTGGAGTCTCTCTATATTATCAAACAAGATAGCGTGCTCATAGATTTCTTGAGCGTCAGGCAAAAAAATACCCCGATAGTTTCCACTGGCGGGGTATTCATTATTGGCTTAACTTATTTCTTAGCATTTCTTTCTTTAACTTCCTCAATAACCTTTTCAGCAACGCTGTTAGGGCAAGGTAGGTAATGTGAGAATTCCATTGAGAATTGACCACGACCCGAAGTCATTGTACGTAAGCTTCCGATATAACCAAACATTTCAGACAATGGAACGTCTGCTTTAATTCTTACGCCGGTTACACCTGCTTCTTGATCTTTGATCATACCGCGACGACGATTCAAATCACCAATAACATCACCCACGTGATCATCCGGTGTAAATACATCAACCGCCATCATAGGCTCAATTAGTTGTGGACCTGCTTTTGGAATTGATTGACGAAAAGCGCCTTTAGCCGCAATTTCAAAAGCCACCGCAGAGGAGTCAACCGCATGGAAAGAACCATCAAATAATTCAACTTCAACGTCTAATACTGGGAACCCCGCTAATACACCTTCTGCCATCATGAATTTAAAACCTTTTTCAATCGCCGGCCAGAATTCTTTAGGTACGTTTCCGCCTACTACTTTTGAAGTGAAAACATAACCTGTTCCAGGTTCACCCGGCTTGATACGGTAATCAATTTTACCAAACTGACCAGAACCACCCGATTGCTTCTTATGGGTATAAGAATCTTCGATTTCTTGGGTAATCGTTTCACGGTAAGCCACCTGAGGTTCACCGACTTCTAATTCAACACCGTAAGTCCGTTTTAAAATATCAACTTTAATATCTAAATGGAGTTCACCCATTCCTTTAAGAATAGTCTCACCGGTTTCTTGGTCTGTTTCAACAATAAATGTTGGATCTTCCGCTACCATTTTACCAATTGCTAGACCCATTTTTTCAGATCCACCTTTATCTTTAGGCGTTACCGCAATCGAAATAACCGGCTCTGGAAAAACCATTGGCTCTAGAGTACAAATGTTTTTTGGATCACATAATGTGTGACCCGTTTGAACGTTTTTCATTCCTACAATGGCAATAATGTCGCCCGCCTGAGCGCGGCTAATTTCGGTTCGCTCATCAGCATGCATTTCAACCATACGGCCGATACGCTCAGATTTACCCGTGAAAGAGTTAATCAAAGAATCACCTTTGTTTATCACACCTGAGTAAACTCGTACAAAGGTTAGCGCGCCAAAACGGTCATCCATTATTTTGAATGCTAATGCTCTTACGGGTTCGTCAGGAGAAACGATAGCAAATTCACCGGTTGGTGTGCCTTCTTCGTCGGTTAATGGCTGTGGATCAACTTCGGTTGGAGAAGGAAGATAGTCAACTACCGCATCAAGAATATTTTGCACACCTTTATCTTTAAATGCACTTCCACAATAAGTAGGGAAGAAATCAAGTTTACGAGTTCCGTCACGAACACAACGCTTAATGTCTGCAATTGAAGGTTCTTTACCATCTAAGTAAGCTTCCATTAAGTCATCATCTTGCTCAAGTGCTGTTTCGATTAACATCTCACGGTATTCCGCTACTTGGTCAAGCATATCAGCAGGAACATCTCCAATGACGAAATCTTCCGGTGCTCCGGTATCGCCCCAAACATAAGACTTTTGTTCTAAAACATCAACCACACCAACAAACTCGTCTTCAGCGCCAATCGGCAGAGCCATCACTAATGGTTTTGCACCCAATACGTCTTCTACTTGTTTGATTACACGAAAGTAGTCAGCGCCTACTCTATCCATTTTGTTTACAAAGATAATACGAGCAACTTCTGAATCATTCGCATAACGCCAGTTAGTTTCTGATTGAGGCTCAACACCACCACTGGCACAGAAAACACCTACACCGCCGTCAAGAACCTTTAACGAACGGTAAACTTCAACGGTGAAATCAACATGTCCTGGCGTATCGATGATGTTCATTCGGTGATCTTTCCAGAAACAAGTCGTTGCTGCTGACTGAATAGTAATTCCACGCTCAGCTTCTTGTTCCATAAAGTCAGTAGTTGACTCACCGTCATGGACTTCACCGGTTTTATGAATTTTACCGGTCAACTTCAAAATTCGCTCTGTAGTTGTGGTTTTACCGGCATCTACGTGAGCAAATATGCCTATATTTCTGTATTTGCTTAAATCAGTCATTTTGTTACTCTGTTTTTAGTTAAATATCTGTTGGAAATTCTGGTCGCAATTGCGAAAGGCGCGCATTATACACTAGTTATAGGATGAGGAATAGACAGTTTTCGGATAAAAAATTCACTACCAAGAAGCAGATGTTAATCGCTAGTTACTAGTGGCGAGTCAAGACGGCAAAAAATAGTATAAACATAATTAAACCAATGGCATAAAAGATATCAGACAGTCTCTGTAGATTCGATAAATCGACCTCTCGAAGTTCGTTACTCACCATCTGGTGAATTTCTTTTAAATCGATGGATTTGGCGTCTTTGTTTCTTATCGGGCTTTCCTTGGGTGGCGGGGGCAGCCATTTTGCGTAGATTGGCTATTTCTTCTCTTTTTTGTATGCTTTCCTTGGTTTCTTGATAAAGCGATTGAGCTATCGTCGCTGATTGCCTCCTTTCTGAGAGCTCTGCGACGATCACGGTTTTTTCATCATATCCTTGTCTAATCTTAACCGTTTCGCCGATTTGCACATTTCGACCAACCTTTGGTTTATTTCCCTGATAATGGACCTTACCGCCATCAATAGCGGCTTTAGCAAGAGCTCTTGTTTTATAGAAACGGCACGCCCATAGCCATTTATCCAGTCTAATCTTAGCTTGTTTTGTCTGCTGCTCTGAACAGCGGTCAGCGTTTGTTTTATTCATGGAGGCGCATTTAACCCTTTTACATTGAGAAAACCGTTAGTTACTTTGTGGAATGGAATGTACCTGATGTCTTTTCTTATTCTGAAATGTTCGAATTTCACTAGTTAACTTAAACATTTGGCCACAAAAGTAAGAAATCGCCAATTAGAGAGCATTTTTGCATGAATCATAGGTTAATTAAATGCCTGATTTCGGTTACACTGGATCAGATGCACGCTAACTAGCCACACAGACGTTGCTTTAGTTAAACAATACAAAGGTTTTAATCAATAAAATTGGATAGTTCATCACATAATCTTGCCAGTCGGGTAGGCGATTTAACTTGGGATAGGTCCCTCAAGTGGGCAGCCATCTATGCTAATTGGCTGCCGTTTATTCAGTGGACAGCCGGGATTTTGATCACGGTAATTCTAGCCAAGCTCTTTTGGGTTATTACCCTCCATTTGGTAAGTGTCGACGTTTCAAATATAAAATCTACAACGGCTTCATTTAACGCTAGTGTTTCAGCGAGCCATTCTTCAGTAAACATTAATTCTCTGGTCGCTCGGGAGCTTTTTGGCAGTTCAGATGCTCCTGATATCGTTGCACCGGTGCAAATGGAAGTAGAAAGGGAGACACGTCTTAATCTGACCTTAAGAGGAATTTATGCGGCTAACAACATCGATCATTCCAATTCGATAATTGAAGATGGTAAAGGAAAGCAGGCAGTCTATTTTATTAATGATAAGTTGGCGGTGAACGGCAGAGTTTATTTAAGACAGGTTTATCCTAACCGAGTAATTTTGGAAACAAACGGTGTTAACGAAGTACTTTTCCTAAAAGACTCAATTTCAAAGTTAATAACGGTAGGATCTAAAAGGCCAAACAAGAGAAATGTCGGTGGCAACAAAAGTAATAAGATTGACATGAGGAAAAACAAGCAGGTTAGCCAATCTTTGCAAAAATACCGATCGCAATTGTTGGAAGATCCGTTAAGTTTAATCGGCTTAGTTAAATATCAACCGAAGATGGAAGATGGAAAAATGATCGGTATCCAAATTTCTCCAGGCAAAGACAAACGACTATTTACCCAATTAGGTTTGCGTCGACGAGATGTTATAACCGAGATCAATGGCGTAACCCTGGATAGTCCAGAAAGCGCCATGAAGTTATTAGGCGAAATTCAAGATATGCAAGAATTACAAGTAGAGATCCGTCGCAACAATCAAAATGTTAGTTTGTTGTTGAACTTAAGTGATCAGGAAGGAATTTAAATAATATGTTCATAAAGAAATTTTCAAAATTGGTGGTGTTGACTGCGCTCAGTATTACGCTGGTGATTTCAAGTGTGTCTGCGGATAAAGCAACTATCAATCAAAAAGAAACGGACATCGGTGTCTTTATTGAAATGGTGAGTAGATTAACAGGTAAAACTTTTATTGTTGATCCGCGTGTGCGAAATAAAAAAATTACCGTCATCGCCCAACATGAAATGGATGAAAATGAAATTTTTGCGCTCTTTTTAAGCGTATTAAAAGTCCATCAGTTTTCTGCGGTTGAAACGGATGGTATTTACAAAATCGAACAGCTGCAAACGGCTAAACAAGATTCTGTAGAAGTTTATACAGAAGGCAAGAAATACTTAGGCGACCAACTAGTGACCAGAGTAATTAAAGTAGACAATGTCGATGTTGGTTTGCTAGTTCCTTTGTTGAGAACTTTAATCCCGCAACAATCGCATATGGCTCAATACAAACCAACCAATGTAATAGTGATCCATGATACTTCGGCTAACCTGGAGCGGATCGTTAAAATAATCCGTAAAATTGATAAAGAAAGTAATGAAGAAATACAAGTGATCGCCATTGAACATGCTTCTGCAACCGAAGTTGTTCGAATCTTACAAGCGTTGGAAAAACAGAATGGTAGCTCGAGCAAAACAGCGACTAACAAACCGAAATTCGTCGCTGATGAAAGGACCAATAGTATTTTACTCAGTGCGGACAAAAAATCCTCGATGAGGCTGCGCGCTCTAATAGCGCAACTAGACTCACCGATAAAAAACGCGGGCAACACCAAGGTACGTCATCTGAAATATGCAAAAGCTGAGGATTTAGCGACTCTTTTAGAAGGGGTTGCCGATTCCCTGCAAACGGAAGATGGGAAAAAGGGAGGTTCCAGAAGAGATTCCAATAAGCTTTACTCTATTAGAGCACATGCGGAAACAAACTCGTTGGTAATCACTGCTCCACCCGATATTATGAAGTCGTTCGATTCCGTTATTAACCAACTGGATATTCGCCGCCAACAAGTTCATGTTGAGGCTATTATTGTTGAAATTTCCGAAAGTCTTAATAAAGAATTGGGAGTTCAATGGATTACCGATAAAGGCCTCATTAATTTTACCAATAGCTCACCGAGCGTGACATCTATTGCTGCCGGCGCGCTTGCCGCACGTGATCGAACAAACGGCTCTACGGTAACTACAACAGCTCCTGATGGGACTATTACGACAGTCGAGCCAGGAGAAACGCCAGGAGATGGTGGTGCTTTATTGGGACAAGCTATCTCAGGCGTGACCGGAGCACTATTCGGATTTAGCGACGAAAAAACCTGGGCTGGCTTAGTTAAGGTGTTAGCAACTGATACAGGTTCAAACGTTTTGTCCACGCCAAGTTTAACCACCCTCGATAACGAAGAAGCAACCATCAGCATCGGCCAGGAAATTCCAGTAATTACCGGCTCCCAATTGGGCACAGGAAATGCCAATCCTTTTCAATCAGTTAATCGTCTAGATGTAGGAATAAAACTCAAAATCACACCACAAATCAACGAAGGTAACGCTGTTGTTCTTACTATTGAACAAGAAGTTTCGGGAATTGCTGGTAGCACCGCGGTCGATATTATTACCAATAAACGCCAAATCAAGACTACGGTGTTGGTCAATAGTGGGCAAACTATTGTATTAGGCGGATTGATAGACAACGACATTCAAGAAAGCGAGCAAAAAATTCCTATATTGGGTGACATCCCCTGGCTTGGTCGACTTTTTTCATCTACTGCAACCGCAAAGCGCAAGACCAATTTGATGGTGTTTATTCGGCCAACCATTATGACTGATAGTAGTGACATTAATAGTATCAGCTCAAGCAAATATAACTATATGCGCGCGCTTCAACAAGACAGAAAAATGAGAGGTATTTCGTTAATGCCTTTGACCGATCCGGAAATCTTACCGGAATGGGATGATTCTCTAGTGCTTCCGCCGAGATACGACGAGTCCAAAGTAAAAGCAGCCAATGAACTTTCTGAAGGTATGGAACAAGAGTAATGGCGGTCAGTGATTTTATGAAACAAGAAGCTGCGGTTTCTAGCGAAAGGGACATTGATGTAAATAATTCCATCATTGAGTCAAAACCAGAAGAGGTTTTGCTAAGTGAACTAAAGGAGTTGCGTTTACCCTTTTCATTTGCTAAAAGACAAGGGATCATTTTTAAAGTGATGCAACAAGCAGATACAACCATCACAGCCGTTATAAAAAAGAACGTTAGTGTACAAGCGCTTGCAGAGGCTAGAAGATTTTCAAATCACCCGCTTAAATTTAAAGAGGTCAGCGACGATGATTTTGAATTTACCCTGGGTCAGGTTTACCAAGATAACTCTGGCGAAGCGATGGCTGCTATGGAAGACATTGGTGACGATCTTGATCTGTTCAAACTAGCAGAAGAGTTACCAGAAACAGAAGATCTACTGGAAGCTGACGATGATGCGCCAATTATTAAATTGATCAACGCATTGTTGACCGAAGCGATCAAAGAAAACGCGTCAGATATTCACATAGAAACTTTTGAAAATGATCTAAAAGTGCGTTTTAGAGTGGATGGTGTGCTACGCGAAGTTTTAAGCCCCGGCAAGAAACTAGCGCCGTTATTAGTTTCTAGAATCAAAGTTATGGCTAAGTTAGATATTGCCGAAAAAAGAATTCCTCAAGATGGCAGAATCGCATTAAAAATTGCTAATCGAGGCGTTGATGTACGTGTTTCCACCATTCCTTCCAGTCATGGCGAACGCGTTGTTATGCGATTGCTAGACAAGCAGGCTGGGCGGTTAGAATTTTCTCATTTGGGCATGCCTGAAAACTTAATGGCAGAAATGGACACGCTGCTACATAAACCCCACGGAATTATTTTGGTCACAGGACCGACCGGTTCCGGTAAAACAACCACTCTTTATGCAGGACTCACCTTACTTAATAATGCTACGAGGAATATTCTCACGGTAGAAGATCCAATTGAGTATTTGTTAAACGGAATTGGGCAAACGCAAGTGAATACCAAAGTAGATATGACCTTTGCGAGAGGGTTAAGAGCTATTTTACGGCAAGATCCAGACGTAGTAATGGTAGGTGAAATACGAGATCTAGAAACTGCCCAAATTGCGGTACAGGCGAGTTTGACAGGACACCTAGTATTATCAACTTTGCATACTAATACCGCATCTGGAGCAGTAACACGCTTGCAAGACATGGGTATTGAACCTTTCTTATTATCTTCAAGCTTACTTGGTGTGTTAGCGCAAAGATTGATTAGAACATTGTGTCCGATATGTAAGGTCTCAGCAAAGGCTAATGAAAAGGAATGTGAATTAATGAATTTTGATTCCACTAATCCACCGACCATTTGTCATGCGAAAGGCTGCCCGGAATGTAATCATTCGGGATATCGTGGTCGACAGGGGATCTTTGAATTAGTCACTATTGATGAACAAACACGCAGTATGATCCATAACGGAGTGGGTGAGTTAGTGATCGAAAAGCACGCCAGACAAAAAGGTTTTAGTATTCGAGATGACGGTAAGCGCCGAATATTAGAGGGGATCACCACCGTTGAAGAAGTCTTAAGAGTAACCCGAGAAGACTAATGGCCGCTTTTGAGTACCTGGCTCTCGATGGGAGTGGTAAACAAACTAAAGGTGTTCTTGAGGGAGACACCGCTCGGCAGATCCGTCAGATTTTACGTGAGAAAAAGCTGATCCCGATTGAAGTAGAGAGTGTTAATCAAAAACAAAGCTATACCGGACAAAAGATTAAGGTAAATCGCACAAAAATTAGCGCGTCAGATTTAGCCTTGTTAACTCGTCAGATAGCGACCTTGGTGAGAGCAGCTATTCCTTTAGAAGAATCTGTTAAGGCCGTAGCGGAACAGAGTGAAAAGAAAAAACAACAAACTATGATGCTGGGAATTAGAGCGCGCATCGTAGAAGGTCATACTATGGCCGATGCTCTAAGTGAATATCCCAGCGTTTTCAACGAGCTTTATCGCTCAATGGTGGCAGCGGGTGAAAAATCGGGTCATCTTGATTTAGTGCTAGAACGCCTAGCGGAATATACAGAATCACGACAGGTGATTTCTCAGAAGATTTCTGGAGCTTTAGTGTACCCCATCATTTTATCCGTGGTGAGCATTGCAATCGTGGGCTTTTTGCTGGGTACAGTGGTTCCTAAAATCACAGAGAGTTTCGTCAAATCAGGGCAAGAATTACCCTGGTTAACCGAAGCGCTATTAACTTTGAGTGAATTTGTTCAATCATGGGGTTTACTGACGGTTGGGCTTATCGTCATTGCGATTACCGGTTTTAAACAAATGTTAAAAAAGCCAGCTTTTCGTTTAGCTTGGGATCGATGGAAAATAAATACCTGGATCTTAGGAAAAATTATTCGCGGTTTAAATGCTGCAAGATTCGCGCGTACTTTAGCCATTTTAAATGCCAGCAGCGTACCGCTTTTAGAAGGCTTAAAAATCGCCGGTGATGTAATGACAAACGTTGAGTTAAGGAACGCTGTAGATGAAGCGGCGACGCGAGTGAGTGAAGGCGCAGGATTGAAAGTTTCCTTGCAACAATGCGGTTATTTTCCACCTATGATGTTGCATATGATTGCAAGCGGAGAGAGTTCAGGCGAACTGGAGCAAATGCTTGAAAGAGCGGCAGATAATCAGGAAGTGCAGTTTGATAATATGGTCAGTGTCATGATGGATATGATCGGTCCAATAATGATTTTAATTATGGGCGCTTTTGTATTTACCATAGTGCTGGCAATCATGTTGCCCGTGTTTGAATTGAGTAATACGTTGACTTAAGGATAGTTGCGAGTTGCGAGTTAAGAGAAAAAAATAATCCACCACGGAGACACGGAGTAGGATAATCATTCTGTAAAAACC
>Ga0256847_1000519_pt1 | contig 23890 bp, 32 predicted proteins | sample TeddybearmetaG_FD_189099 | JGI IMG/M metagenome (GOLD analysis project Ga0256847, IMG submission 189099) | Hydrothermal vent microbial communities from East Pacific Rise, Pacific Ocean - Teddybear | ecosystem: Environmental > Aquatic > Marine > Hydrothermal vents | place: Pacific Ocean: East... | reverse complement strand
TCTCTATATGCCGACTACTTTCCCTGGTATTTCGATCACCAAGGCCAAAGAGCTCCTGCAGCAAACGGATAAAATTCTCTATTCGTTTCCGGAGGTTCATCACGTGTTCGGTAAAGTTGGTCGAGCAGACACTGCAACGGATCCAGCACCATTGGCAATGATAGAAACAACTGTCCGACTTAAGCCGAAAGACGAATGGCCAGATCCGAGCAAATCCACCAAAGAATTGATGGATGAAATGGATCGGGCAATTCAGTTTCCTGGGTTGGCGAATGCCTGGACGATGCCTATAAAAACTCGGATCGACATGCTCTCAACTGGTATAAAAACGCCGATTGGGATTAAGGTATCTGGCCCTGACCTCACGGTCTTACAGAGTGTGTCAGAAAGCATCGAACAAGCAATGAAGACCATCCCAGAGACGACCTCTGCATTCGGAGATCGAGCTGTAGGTGGCTACTACTTAGATTTTGATATCAATCGTGAAAAAGCTTCGCGCTACGGACTCACAATTGGTGCCGTCCAAGACATAATTCAAAGTGCCATTGGCGGAATGAACATCACAGAGACTGTGGAGGGGCTCGAGCGTTATCCCGTTAACCTTCGATACCCGAGAGATCTTCGAAATGACTTGGAGTCGCTTCGACGTGTGCTGATTCCCACGCCAACAGGCACTCAGATACCACTCGCGATGGTGGCCAAAATCGAATTTCAACGTGGGCCACCGGTAATTAAGAGCGAAGATGCGCGTCCAAACGCATGGATTTATGTTGATATTTCGACTTCCGATATCGGCGGCTACGTTGCGAAAGCGAAACAAGTTTTAGCTGAGCGGGTCACCATACCGCCGGGTTATACGATCACCTGGTCAGGGCAGTTCGAATATATGGAGCGTGCGGCTGCTCGTCTGAGAATCGTGGCACCTGCCACACTCCTAATCATCTTCTTGTTGCTTTATCTAAACTTCCGCAATCTAACCGAACCAGTCGTTGTTTTACTCTCGATACCTTTTGGCTTGGTGGGCGGTATATGGCTGATCTACTTCAATGGCTACAATATGTCGGTTGCAGTCGCCGTTGGTTTTATCGCACTCGCTGGCATGGCCGCTGAAATAGGGGTGCTAGTGTTGAGTTTCATCGATAGTGAAATCGCTAGCCGACGGTCGACCGCAGGGAAATTGCTTACGCTTGCAGAGATAAAAGACGCTGTTCTCACCGCGACGTCGAAACGTGTTCGGCCGGTGGCGATGACTGCGATTTCAACCATGGCTGGGCTAGTTCCCATCATGTTAAGCAGCGCAACGGGTTCAGACGTTACCCACAGAATTGCAGCGCCAATGCTAGGTGGGATGGCGACCGTCTTGGTTCTCAACCTCCTGGTTCTACCTGTCGTTTACAGTTTTGTTTTGCAATTGCAAGAGCGCTCACATCAAAAGGAGGTGCCTTTAGTGTGACACTCAGCCACCTTGCTGAACAATTCATGGATTGCAAACTCTGCTTGACATCAAATTGTCAATCTACCAATATATGAACAAGTGTTGATATGTGTAGTTATGAAAATTAGGATTTGAAAATGACGGTGTTAGGGAACTTAATGCCGGCATGTTAGCGCGTGAGCAAGTCCATGCCTGAGTTGGCACTAATGCTTTGGGCTTCATAGTGAAACATTTCGGCAGTACGTAATCAGTGTAGGTCGGTTCATACCATCTCTAGGTAAAACCCAAGATCGAAAGCCGAATCGGAGAGTGAGGCAATGAAAGCGAAACAAAAAACTATAACTAGCATTGGATCTGACGACACGATTGTTCAGTTGTCTGATCTTTTCCGAATCATGGGAGATCCTAGCAGATTACGTATCATTCTCGCTTGCTTGGGTGAACCTACTAAAGTCGGGGACATAGCTGAGCGGCTAGGCCTGTCTCCTTCATTGGTCAGTCACCATCTTCGTTTGTTAAAAGCAGCGCGAGTGTTGCGTAGCGAGAGGCGTGGTAAGCAGATCTTCTACTCAGCGTTGGATGACCACGTTCGATGTGTAATAGACGACATGATTGCGCACATAGGAGAACCCTCGGAAGAGGGTGAATAAATGGCTGGTTGTAGTGATTGCATAGCCGAAAATGTGAGCGTCGAGGATGCCAGTGACTCACGTTTTCGCTGCATTTTATGGATCGCCCTGATATCGAACCTTGCAATGTTCGGCGTTGAGATTGGCGCAAGTTGGTGGGGTGATTCGGTTGCGCTTCAGGCGGACGCACTCGATTTTTTAGGTGATGCTGCAAACTATGTTATTAGTCTCTTTGTGCTGGGAATGGCGTTGCGATACAGAGCCTCCGCGGCGCTGTTCAAGGGGATCACCATGGCGCTCTTTGGGGTGTGGGTCGTTGGCAGTGCTGTTGAACGAGCGTTAAATGGTAGTGCGCCAGATCCACTGACCATGGGCGGTATCGCGCTCTTGGCATTGGTCGTCAATGTTAGTGTAGCGGCCATGCTCTACCGCTACCGTACTGGCGACAGCAACACCCGTTCGATCTGGCTGTGCAGTCGTAACGATGCCATTGGAAATATTGGCGTAATGTTCGCCGCAACCGGTGTCCTTGCTGCGGGCTCTAGATGGCCGGATTTGCTGGTGGCGATGCTTATCGCCTCTCTTAATCTCAGCGCTGCTGTACAGGTTATTCGTCAGGCCATGTCGGAACTTCGGTCAAATGTGGTGTCTGACTGTGAAGTAAGCCCTGACATGGTGGCAGAAAACAGACTATGATTATTTGACATGCGGGAACTTCTTTGCCATTTTTTATTGTTCTCTTTGCTCTTTTTGAGCATTGATGGAGCGATTGATATGGCTGAAATAGGGCACGCGCATATCGATCATGCAAGCATCCACTTGGAACAGGAAGTAGCCAGTAGCACCACGCTTGATGTTGCTTCAGATCACTGTGAGCATTGTTGTCACGGCCACTTCGCAAGTATAACTTCGCCAGCCATTTCCAACAGTACGCCGTTACTCGCTGCCAACCATCTGCCAGGTCGTGTGCCTTTTTCGAAAAACTTTGGCCAAGCGCCACCTACACCCCCCCCAAACGCCTAAATCCTTTTCCTTACTTAAATTCGTGCCATCAAACGCTATTTGATGTGCGCGCCGATGTACTCCATCTGGAAAATGATTTATGCAAAAAGCATTTTATGGGTTAGCCCTATTGTTGGGCGGCTTTATACTTAATCTATCAGTGGTGCAAGCCGCTGAAACCGTCGCAACGCGCGCTGATCCTGAACTGATTCGCTTTGTTCGATCAGTGGTCGAGGCCAATCCTCGCGTGCAAGCGGCACAGTCTGCTCTGGATGCCAGTGGCGCATTTAGGGACGCGGCATCACGCCCCATGTATAACCCCGAACTCAGTTTTGATGCTGAAAATTCCGCTAGCGATATGCGCTCGGTCGGCATCAGTCAAACGATCGACTGGGGTGGTAAACGCAAAGCCCGGACAGCGGTCGCAGAATCGATGCGCCTGGTGGTTGAGGCGGAGTACTCTGCTGCCCGGTGGGCAGTAGTCGTCGAACTGCTGGATGGGTTAGCCCAGCACCAAACTGGCGTTGAACGAGATGTGCTCGCCGAGTCACGGCGAAAACTGATGCAAGATTTTGCTGACTTAGCCCAACGACGCTTCGACGCAGGTGATTTAAATCAGGTGGAGTTTTCACTGGCGAAATTGGCTTCTACCGATGCCCGTATCCGAAAAGCGACAGCCAGCGCCGGACTTGCCGAGGCGCGGCAATCGGTTCGCAATCTCACACCCCGCATCCCAGTCGCCGAATGGCCATCACTGCCTTCGTCCATGCCTAAGTTGCCGCAAGTGGCGTCTAATCCTCAAACCTTGGTTCTCGCGCTGCCGCAAGTATTGGCCGTGCGTCGTCAAGTAGAGTCGGCTGATGCCCTGGTTGAACTTCGCCGCCGCGAACGCCGACCTGATCCGACCATCAGCTTAGCGGGTGGCCGGGAAGATGGAGAGAATCTGGTTGCGCTGAGTGTGACGATGCCACTCTTTGTCCGCAATCGTTTCAACCACGAGGTGAGCGCTGCTGTGGCAGAGCGCTCCCAAGCTCAGCAAATTGCCGACGACGTGATGCAACGCGCCCACGCGCGATTGATCAGTGCGGCTGAACGCTACGAATTATCGCGTGGCGCGTGGGGCGACTGGGAGCTCACTGGTCAGACCAGCTTGGCCAATCAAACCGAGCAACTGCGAAAACTCTGGCAATCTGGCGAACTTAGTACTACCGACTACCTCGTACAGCTGCGCCAAACGCTGGACGTGCAGGAAAGCGCCCTTGATCTGCGTGAGGTGTTATGGCGCGCTTGGTTTGAGTGGCTTTGGGCCTCTGGTCAAGTCGACACATGGCTCGGACGGGGAACATACCGATGAACCGACATACTTTTAACAAACGTACCCATCAAACGGAGAAACCCTTAATGAACATTCCAAATTTGTCGGCGCTTTTTTTGTGTTTGATGATGCCTTTTATGCCGACCTATGCGCAGCAAGAGGACCATGACGACCGTGCCAGCACTGTTGAGATCAGTACAGAGCAGCAGCGAGTCGCGGGCATTGTCGTTGAACTGCTACAGGTGCGCAGTCTGGCAGTGGAGATTAGCGCCCCCGGTGAGGTCAAGCTGAACGCTTACCTGACCCGCAAGGTCTCTCCACGGATTACGGCGCAAATAATGCAACGCCACGTCCGGCTCGGAGAACATGTTTCCAGCGGGCAGTTGCTTGTCACCTTATCGAGTGTCGAAATGGCAGAAGCGCAAGGTTCACTGCAAGTAGCTGAACGCGAATGGCGAAGGGTAGAGATTCTCGGCAAATCTACGGTATCTGCACGGCGTTATACTGGAGCGCAAGTGGCGCAACAACAAGCGCGTTCGCGTGTCCGCGCTTATGGCATGACGGACGGTCAGATCAATGCTCTGTTGGTAGGAGATGAAGGCAGTGCGGACGGCACATTCCAATTGTTGGCCCCACAAGCCGGCACCGTGATCCGTGATGATTTTGTTGAAGGGGAGTTCGTCGAGCCTGGTCGTGAGCTGTTTGAGATCAGTGATGAGTCGAAAATTTGGGTCGAAGCGAATCTGACCCCGGTGGAAGCGCAAGGCGTCAAGACCGATAGTCCCGCACGTGTTCGCGTTGGCGATATCTGGTTTGAGGGACGCGTAGTTCAAGCGCACCATGTCCTCAATGAGATCACCCGCACGCTGGCCGTTCGTATCGAAGTTGCCAATCCAGATGAAAAATTGCATCCAGGTTTATTCGTCGATACGCGAATCGGTGGCAATACGTTAGTCGACGTCTTCACGGTTCCTGAGGATGCTGTTTTGCGCAGTCCGGATGGGGACTGGGCCGTGTTTGTCGAAGCAGCACCAGGAAAATTTGAATCTCTAGAAGTCGATGTCATTCGCACGGTCAACGGGATCGCGGTCATTGAAGGTGTACCCACTGGTGTACGCATTGTGACGCAAGGCGCATTTTTTGTGCAGTCGGAAATCGCCAAGAGCGGCTTCGAAATACATAACCACTAAGGGAGATGACTTGTGTTAAATAAACTTATCGACCTAGGTGTCGAAAACCGTTTGCTGGTTGTGCTGGCGCTCTTGGCGACAGTCGTTGGCGCTGTGTTGATCTTGCCACGACTGAAACTAGATGCATTTCCCGACGTCACGAACGTTCAAGTACAGGTGAATACCGAGGCACGCGGACTCGCTGCTGAAGAAGTTGAACAGCTCATCACGTTTCCGATCGAGGCTGTGATGTACGCACTGCCCGATGTGCAGGAAGTGCGTTCCATTTCAAAAACCGGCTTATCAGTCATCACCGTGGTGTTCAATGAAGGCACTGACATTTATTTTGCCCGGGCGTTAGTTTTTGAGCGTTTACAGGCGGCGCGTGAACAGATTCCCGAAGGCGTGGGTGTACCGGAAATGGGGCCCAATACGTCAGGGTTGGGGCAGGTTTATCAGTATATCCTGCGGACGGATGACCCAGACCGATACGACATCTTGACCTTGAGAAGTCTCAATGATTGGGTAGTGAAACTGCTACTCATGCCCGTAGATGGCGTCACTGACGTGCTCTCCTATGGTGGTGAGGTGCGCCAATACCAGGTACAACTCAACCCCCAACGCCTACTCGCGTATGGTCTGCAAGTGGATGAAATTTCAGCGGCAATTGAGGCTAATAATCGCAATGCTGGTGGTTGGTACCTCGACCGTGGCGCGGAACAGTTGGTCATCCGGGGTGTGGGCTGGGTACGCAGCGGTGAGGAAGGTTTACGCGATATTGGTAACATTCCGTTAAAGGATGCAGACGGCGTGGTGGTCCGTGTCAAGGACATAGCTAATGTAACTTTTGGTGCAGAGATTCGCCAAGGAGCAGTGACCATTACGCGCCGAGATGCAACTGGCAAGCCGGAGCCCCTAGGTGAGGTCGTTGCCGGTATAGTACTCAAGCGCATGCAGGCCAATACCAAGGCCACGATTGACGGGATTAAAGATCGATTGCCCGCCATTCAGACGGCGTTACCCGAAGGGGTCACGTTAGAACCGTTCTACGATCAAGCCGATCTAGTTGATAAGGCAGTAACTACGGTGAGCAAGGCGCTACTCGAAGCTTTTGGACTGATTGTCGTCGTGCTGATGTTATTCTTGATGAACGTGCGCGCGACATTATTGGTATTGATTTCTGTGCCGGTCTCCATTGGCTTGGCGTTAATGGCCATGGCTTTATGGGGAGTGTCTGCAAACCTAATGTCTTTAGGCGGTCTCGCGATCGCTATTGGCATGATGGTGGATGGTTCAGTAGTGATGATGGAGCACATCTTCAGTCACCTAACAACACCTGACGCTCGCCACAGGCGGCGAGTTCAAGAGGAAACTGGGTCACTGATGCCATACGACGCCGAACACGATAGTGGTGGTATGGCATTACGTATTCAAGAGGCTGCTCGCGAGGTAGGGCGGCCAGTATTTTTTGCCGTGCTGATCATCATTATAGTCTTTGCACCGCTTTTTAGTCTCGAGGGAGTTGAGGGAAAACTGTTTCAACCCATGGCGATTTCCATCGTACTTGCCATGCTAGCCTCGCTACTGGTTGCGTTGATTGTTGTCCCCGCGCTGGCGACTTACGCATTCAGAACGGGAGTTACTGAGAAAGTAAGTCCGGTCATGCGACCCCTGGAAGCCTTCTACCGGCGCAGCCTTGGTCGCGCGCTTGAGCGTCGTCGTCTGGTCGTTGGTACAGCTCTGGGTCTGTTTGCGGCCTCGTTGGCGCTAGTCCCATTTCTCGGTACTGAATTTGTACCGGAACTGGAGGAGGGAACAATAAACGTTCGCGTCACGTTGGCGCCTTCCTCTAGTCTAGATACGGCTCTCGGTGTCGCTCAGAAGCTTGAACAGCAGGTGATGACGTTCCCTGAAGCGCTATATGTCTCCAGCCGCGTTGGCCGACCCGAGTTAGGGGGTGACCCGGAGCCTGTCTCTAATGTTGAACTCTACATCGGGTTAAAGCCTGTATCGGAGTGGACTAGCGCACCCGATCGTAAGGCCTTGCAGCTGTTGCTTGAGGAAAAGATGTCTATCCACCCAGGGTTGCTGTTTTCCTTTTCGCAACCCATCGCGACACGTGTTGACGAATTACTCTCTGGTGTGAAAGCGCAGCTCGCCATCAAGCTGTTTGGCCCGGAACTTGATGGGCTGGCCGAAATTGGGCGCGAAATAGAAACCCTGGTGAAAGGTGTGGAGGGGACGCGTGGCGTAGCCATGGAACAGATCGCGGGTGAAGCGCAACTGGCTGTCCGCCCTGATCGTGATGCACTTGCTCGTTACGGCATTCCAGTTGACCAGGTCATGACGCTGGTCTCGGATGCTGTGGGTGGCGTCAGTGCCGGTCAAGTGATTCGCGGAAACGAGCGTTATGACATCTATGTTCGGTTGGCAACAGAACACCGCGACAGCGTGGATTCGATCCGGGCGCTGATTTTGCAAGCACCTAGTGGAGCCTGGGTGAGGCTCGGCGATGTGGCCAAAGTGGACATTGAATCGGGTCCGCCGCAGATTCGACGCGACGACGTTCAGCGTCGTGTAGTGATTCAATCTAATGTCGAAGGACGTGACATGGGTGGGCTGGTTGCAGAACTTCGGCAACGCATCAACGACGAGATCAACCTGCCTACTGGGTATACCGTTGTATTCGGTGGCCAGTTTGAAAATCAACAACGCGCTCAGGCGCGGCTCTTGATTGTCGTGCCTTTGTCGCTGGGGTTGATTTTTCTGTTGCTCTACTTTGCGTTCAGCTCGGTGGGGCAGGCGCTACTCATCATGCTCAACGTGCCGTTGGCTTTGATAGGTGGTATCGCTGCTCTATTTTTCTCTGGCCAATATCTGTCAGTACCAGGATCAATCGGGTTCATCGCATTGTTTGGCGTGGCCGTTCTTAACGGTGTGGTTATGGTGAATGCAATCAACCGACGCATGGAGGATGGTGTCGATGCCAAAGTGGCGGTGTTCGAAGGTGCGTTGTCTCGCCTGCGCCCCGTATTGATGACTGCATCGATCGCAGCATTTGGGCTCATCCCAATGTTGCTGGCCAGCGGTGTCGGTTCTGAAGTACAGCGCCCGCTGGCAACGGTTGTCGTTGGCGGTTTGTTTTCATCGACACTATTGACGCTGTTTGTTCTACCGGTGTTGTACGGAACGTTTTCGCGAGCGTCGCAGCGCGAGGTGCGTTGAAGGAGCTATCTACATAACCAATCTTATTGAGCTGGGATTTTTTTATTCGACGAGGCAAAATGCTTGATCATTGAAGTATTTCTAGCGCATTTGGGGGCTGTATCTCTAGTTGCCACAAGTACTAAGATAAAACAAACGACTAAAGGGAAATCCAATGGCTTTCATTGCCAATAAACTACTGATTGGAGTAACTGCTATCGCAATATTGACATCTATGAGCGTCTATGGGGGTGTGGGTAAACAAACGTTGTCTAAGATAAGCATCGTTGTTGACGGCATGATGAAGAGTAAGAGTGGCGCGACGTGAATGAGTTGACCGGACTCGGTCAAAGCCGCTCTGTTAGAGCTGGCAGGTGTAAAGAGCGTTGATGTCGATCTCGCGGCAGATAAGTTCGTCACGACATACGACGCGTCTATCGTGCATTCGAAGGCCATGCTAGAGGCGATTGTAGAGGTGGGTTACCGCCCGTCCGTTGTATCGAGCGATGCCAATCTTAAGGCATCGAGTAAACCAAGTCGGGTACCCGAGTTGGTATCGAATGTCCTTCGTGAAACAGGAGAGAGCCGGCAGCTTGTTTTCTTAGATTTTCATGCGCCGTGGTGTGGTGCTTGCCGAAAACTTGAGGAAACAACCCTGAGCGACCCAAAGGTGAAAGCACTGCTATCTAGGTTTGTCGTCCGCAAAATAAATACTGATGAACATCCTTTGATCGGTATCTACTATGGTGTGATTGGTTTGCCGACACTCTTGGTTTTAGACGCTTCTGGTGAAGAACGATTTCGAAATGTTGGGCCGATAGATGCCCGTTCATTGGAGCGTGATCTAAAAGACTTATAGGGAGATTGAACTTCGAGTTGTTTATAGTCCGCCTTGTATAACCAGAACTTTTTGTCAGGGTCTAGTTCATGACAGTTATGGATCGAATATCTAGGATTCTAGAACGTTTATCGGTAGGAGGTGTTGTTGAGTGTTCTGATTGGCCGGGCGAATCAGACATTCTTTACGAAGGATTGGGCTTGGTGTGCACGGACGGTTTTCTAGAGTGGCCGCATCAATTGGACTCGCTCGACAATTCCTTCATCCAGGCTGAATTGGCGATGTTAAAAGTGGCCACTTTTTCTATCACCGATTCCACTAATACTCGGCTTGTTCAACTTGGTGCCAAGAGTTCTGTCGCGAGTAGGTTGTATCTTGCTGAGTTCCAACATGGTGGGCGAGGACGGCGCGGTCGGCCGTGGCTGTCACCGTACGCGCGAAATCTTGCGATGAGTTTAGGGGTCGAGACAAAACACAAAATCGCAGAGTTAGGTGGTTTGAGCTTGGTGGTCGGCTTGGGGCTTGCTTCTGGCTTCGAATCTCTAGGGATAAACAGTTTGCGCTTGAAATGGCCGAACGACATATTAATTTGCGAATTGAATACTCCGCCAAAAAAACTCTCAGGTATTTTGGTTGAGCTGCTGCAACGCGGAGACTGCTTGGAGTATGTTGTGGGTATGGGCGTTAACGTCACACTTTCTGATGCAGAGATAGACAGCATCGGACAACCTGCAACCGATTTGCAGCGCTGCGGCGTTAGTATAAGTCGCACAGACTTAGTTGTGACGCTGATTAGCAGTGTCTTACAGTATCTTGAACTTTTCGAGGTTGAAGGTTTTTCTCCTTTTGTGAACGCGTTTAACGAAAACCACCTGTTTCATGAGGAAACTTGTTCCATCGTGCAAGGTGAGAACGCTATTGTTGGACGCGTGCTTGGAGTTGGTGGACAAGGTGAACTCATTCTAGACACCAATAATGGTGTGCAGAGCTTTCACGGTGGCGAAGTTTCATTAAGGGCGTAGCTTACTTCCAGCATTGTGCTTGTTTTGTCATTTTAGCGGTGACAGACTTGCGCGCGAGAGGACAAGCTACGTCGCAAAATGGGACCGTCGCGGTTTGCTAAAGAAAAACACAAAGATATTTGAGGCTTGGTTGCTGCCTAATAGTCGAATTATTTTAATGGCACTTTTGTCGGCGAACCTTTGCTTGCCGCTAGTTTTGGCCGTGTGGAGCGACTCAGAGGTGGTTGCAGTGACCGCCGGCGAGGTATTTGTAGAGCGCGACTTTGGCCCTACAATCGAGATAGATAGCGTGTTACCCGAAGCAGAGTGTCGTGTGTGGGGGCCGGTAGATACGCCAACAGCATTTGCCGGTACAATATCTAGACTAGAGGCGCTTGGTAGTTTACCTGTCATAAATCAAGAGCGGTTGCCGTCGCCCTCGAATTATCTTGTTTATTTGAGTGGTTTCGACGACGCGGAAGATCTTCGGGTTGCGCAACAAGACCTAAGGAGACGGAAAGTCGATCATTCGGTTCTAGGTGATGGCACATCACCACGGACAATTTCAGTGGGTGTTTTTTCGCGACAGGCACTAGCGCTAAGACAAAGAGAGAAGCTCGAAAATTACGGCTATAAAGCGTCAATTAACGAAATAACCAAACAAGAAACCGTCTATAATCTCACCGCAAATGTGGCGGTGGAGACGGATTTGTATAAATCATCCTCTTCAGGGTGTTTGGCATTTGCACACAACCGTTAGTTTCTATAGAATCCCGCCCCCAATTTAGCCGCCATAGCTCAGCTGGTAGAGCAGCTCACTTGTAATGAGCATGTCCCGCGTTCGATTCGTGGTGGCGGCACCATTTCAAGTACTTGGGCGAGTTTCTAGTACATGAGTTTGATGAGTGGCGGGGTAGGAAATGACGGTCATCGTGACAATTTCACGATGAGAAATTTAGGCATCATAGAGCTGAACAAAGATTGAGCTCTATGGTGCTTTTGTGCTCGCATTCGAGCAGAACTTGATTAAGAGAGAGCGTTTTAGCAAAAGATTATGGACATTGCGGTGGGGTTCCCGAGTGGTCAAAGGGATCAGACTGTAAATCTGACGGCTTAGCCTTCGAAGGTTCGAATCCTTCCCCCACCACCATCTCATAGGTGCCTTTTAACCCTGGAGAATGGATGTGTAGGTGATGTTTATGATTGGTTTGTGTTTGTAAAGGCGCGGGTATGGTTCAACGGTAGAACCTCAGCCTTCCAAGCTGATGATGCGGGTTCGATTCCCGCTACCCGCTCCAGCTAGTGAGGTAAATTGGACTTCGCTTTGCGACGAAGGCAGGCCGACGCTCACATAGCTCAGTCGGTAGAGCGTTTCCTTGGTAAGGAAGAGGTCATCGGTTCGATTCCGATTGTGAGCACCAGTATTGTTTGGTTGGCGAACGGTTCGCCAATTGGCAGGTAAAGAGCGCGTAAGTGCTAAATATAGGCGGCGTTAGGGTTCCTACGCGCATTAGTAAGTATCTGGCATGTTTGAGGAAAGAAAATGGCCAAAGAGAAATTTGAGAGAACGAAACCCCACGTTAATGTGGGTACGATAGGTCACGTAGACCATGGTAAGACGACATTGACGGCGGCCTTGACGAAAGTCTGTGCAGAAGCGTTTGGTGGCGAGCTGAAGGCATTTGATCAGATAGACAATGCGCCAGAAGAGCGAGAGCGTGGTATTACGATAGCGACGTCGCATGTTGAGTATGAAAGCAAAGCGCGTCATTACGCGCACGTTGACTGTCCTGGACACGCGGATTATGTGAAGAACATGATTACGGGTGCAGCACAGATGGACGGCGCTATATTGGTTGTGTCGGCAGCAGACGGTCCTATGCCCCAAACACGCGAGCACATTGTGCTGTCGCGTCAGGTTGGTGTGCCGAAGATTGTTGTGTTCATGAACAAGGCGGACATGGTTGACGACGAAGAGTTGTTGGAACTGGTTGAGATGGAAGTGCGAGAACTTCTGGACCAATACGAGTTTCCAGGCGACGACACGCCGATAATCATAGGCAGTGCGCTGAAAGCTTTGGAAGGTGATGAAGCTGCAGTGGCTAAGGTGATGGAGTTGGTTGAAACTCTAGACACTTATATCCCTGAACCAGAGCGGGCGGTAAGTTTACCGTTTTTGATGCCGATAGAAGATGTTTTCTCTATATCGGGTCGTGGCACAGTAGTGACAGGGCGAATTGAGCGCGGCATTGTTAACGTCGGCGATGAGATAGAGATTGTTGGCGTTAAAGACACGACGACGACAACGTGTACGGGTGTAGAGATGTTCCGTAAGCTGCTGGACGAAGGTCGAGCGGGCGAGAACGTTGGTGTTCTGTTGCGTGGTACTAAGCGCGAAGAAGTTGAACGCGGTCAGGTGCTGTCTAAGCCTGGAGCGATCACCCCACATACGAAGTTTGAAGCAGAGATTTATGTTTTGAGCAAAGATGAGGGCGGCCGTCATACGCCATTCTTTAAGGGTTACCGGCCACAGTTTTACTTCCGTACAACGGATGTAACGGGTGCTTGTGAGTTACCGAAAGATGTAGAGATGGTAATGCCAGGTGACAACGTGACGATGGTTGTTGAGTTGATCTATCCGATAGCGATGGACGAAGGGTTACGTTTTGCAATCCGCGAGGGTGGTAGAACGGTAGGCGCCGGCGTCGTTTCTAAAGTCATCGAGTGATACAGACGTTGTGGTTGGAGTAGATTCTCCGGCCAAGAAAGTAGAGAAGGGCAGATTGTAATGGTCTGCCCTTTTTCGTTTTGAATGTGTGCAATCAGTGAGGATGAGTTTAAAAACCAGATTGCTCGGCTAACGGTGGCTTGCTTTGCACAGGACCGCAGTAAATACGTCCTCCGTCTACAGAAAGAGAGCTACGCACGCGTGTCCTTGCGCGTGACGTTCCTGTACCAAGCAAGCCACCTTCCGCCTGCCACCGTCAACTCCCTTTCAGTAGTTGACGGTGTCGCCCAACTCTTTCTTAAAGCAGACTGTGGATATCTCTCGAACACCCACGTGTTGTTGGCACTGCAATAGGGTGAGCCTGTCGGACTGAATAAGTCCAAAACAAACCCAATATTTCTCAATCCACAGTCTTGCACCCCCCCACAAGCATATGTATAGTTCGCGTCCCGCTTTGGGGGCGCTTGAATCAATGTTTTATGGTTCAAGCATCTTAGCGGGAAGAGACGTTTTACAGTTGTATCCCTTGATCCTAGCTCGATCTTCACAAGAGAAAAGGCGGTTGGAGTGGGGTTTTTTAACTTGAAAAACGTGGTTAAGCCCCTCTCTATATAGCTTTTTATATGTAGAGGTGCAATTAACCTGTTCTTTATCAGGAATGGTTTCAGTCTACGACTGGCAAATCGTTGCTCCTTCAAGGAGGGCGTTGCTGGATCGATTCTGGATTAACGTAATTTGGGTTTGGAGTATGGTCGGTGCAAAACCAACGCATTCGAATTCGCCTTAAGGCTTTCGATCATCGTTTAATAGACGTTTCCACGCAGGAAATCGTGGATACGGCTAAGCGCACCGGCGCTCAAGTAAAGGGCCCGATCCCTTTGCCCACACGTAAAGAGAAATTCACTATTTTGGTTTCTCCTCACGTCAATAAAGACGCGCGTGATCAGTACGAAATTCGTACCCATAAGCGCCTTCTTGATATCGTAGAACCTACCGAAAAGACCGTCGATGCGCTTATGAAGCTCGATCTGGCGGCAGGTGTAGAGGTTCAAATTAGTTTGAATTAATAAACGCTGGCTTAACCGAAAAGGTGGCCGGCGTTTTTGCATCGATAGATGCAAATTGGACAGTGAACAAGACTCCGATAGGGAGTCATTGATAGGCGCAAGCCATGCTCAGTTCTTCGCAGCCTGATACGCGGGTGTGTAAAGGGCGTGAGCTTTTTGCGCTTTGAGAAGAGCGTAGGTGCGCTTACAAATAGACCAGGAAAGAAACCAATGGTTATTGGATTGGTAGGAAGAAAATCAGGTATGACGCGCATCTTTAATGAGGATGGTGCGTCTATTCCAGTGACTGTGATAGAAGCAGCGCCGAATCGCATTACGCAGCTCAAGACTGATGAGACTGACGGCTACACCGCCATTCAGGTTACGGCAGGCGAAGTTAAGCAGAATCGTGTCAGCAAGCCTCGGGCAGGGCACTTTGCCAAGGCGAATATTGATGCCGGTCGTGGTTTGTGGGAGTTTCGCTCAGCGGATCTTGCGGACCTTGAGGTGGGTGCAGAGCTCACGGTAGAGCAATTTGAAGCTGGTCAGAAAGTTGACGTTCGCGGCATATCGAAAGGTAAGGGTTTTGCTGGCGTCATTAAGCGATGGAATTTTAGTCACCAAGACAATACGCACGGTAACTCAATCTCTCACCGTGCGCCGGGATCTATTGGCCAGTGTCAAACCCCGGGCAGAGTATTTAAAGGTAAGAAGATGGCTGGCCATATGGGTGCAGCTAAAGTCACAACGCAGAATCTGGAGGTTATCCGGATAGATGCGGAAAAGAACCTGCTAATGGTAAAGGGTGCAGTACCTGGCCCTGCCGGTGGCGATGTATATATTCGCGCCTCCGTTAAAACCAAGAAGGGTGGAGATAGTTAATGAACCTTAATTTGGCGGCAGATGGAGGCAGTGTCGAAATTTCAGACGCAGCATTCGGGCGCGAATTTAACGAAGCATTGGTGCACCAGGTTGTGGTTGCGCATATGGCGGGAGCCCGTCAAGGTTCGCGCGCGCAGAAGACACGCTCGGACGTTCGTGGTGGCGGTCGTAAACCATGGCGACAAAAAGGCACAGGCCGTGCACGTGCCGGTACTATCCGTTCGCCAATTTGGCGTTCTGGAGGGGTGACTTTCGCGGCGCGTCCACAGGACCATTCGGTGAAAGTTAATCGTAAGATGTATCGTGGTGCGCTGCGTTGCATAGTATCTGAGTTGGTCCGCCAGGATCGCTTAATCGCCGTAGAGTCCTTTCAAGTTGATGCCCCCAAAACCAAATCTCTTCTTAGTAAGCTCCGCCCTCTTGATCTAGCCAGCGTCCTCATTGTCACCGAGGAAGTCGACCAAAATATGTATCTTGCTTCACGAAACGTGAAAGGCGTAGATGTGGTTGATGTGGAAGCGGTAGATCCAGTGAGCCTTATCAGTCACGACAAGGTGCTGGTCACCGTGGGTGCGCTGAAGAAGTTAGAGGAGGCGTTAGCGTGAATCCGGAACGACTATTTACCGTGCTGCGTGAGCCGCACATCTCTGAGAAAGTTTCTATATTGGGTGACCTGGTCAATCAATATGCATTCAAAGTATCCACGGATGCGACTAAGGCTGAGATTAGAGAGGCAGTTGAAACCTTGTTTAAGGTCGATGTGAAAAAAGTCACTACTGCAAATGTGAAGGGTAAAGTTAAGCGCAGTGCGCGTGGCGAAACCCGCAAGAAGAATTGGAAAAAAGCGTACATTACCGTAGCTGAAGGCCAAGAAATCGATTTCATGGTTGTTGACTAAGTTAAAGGCTTACGGAGTTAGGAATTTAAAATGGCTGTTGTAAAAGCAAAACCAACATCACCTGGGCGCCGCTTTGTCGTTCAGATTGTTACCAAGGAATTGCACAAAGGTGCTCCCTATAAGCCGTTGCTGGAGCGCCAAAGTAGAACGGGTGGTCGTAACAATGCAGGACGTATTACCTCTCGGCATCGTGGTGGTGGTCACAAGCAGCACTATCGCATTATCGACTGGAAGCGTACCAAAGATGGTATTCCGGCGGTTGTTGAGCGTTTGGAATATGATCCAAACCGTACGGCCCATATTGCTTTATTGAAGTATAAAGACGGCGAGCGTCGTTACATCATCGCGCCTAAAGGCGTGACGGCTGGGGACGAACTGATGAGTGGGGGTAGTGCTCCTATTCGTGCCGGTAACACCATGGCATTACGAAGCGTACCAGTAGGTTCGGTAATTCACTGTGTTGAATTAAAGCCGGGTAAAGGCGCGCAATTGGTTCGCAGCGCTGGCACTTCTTGCCAGTTGGTCGCTCGTGAAGGCGGTTACGCAACACTGCGATTGCGTTCTGGCGAGATGCGCCGTGTACTGGTTGAATGTCGCGCTACCTTGGGTGAAGTTGGTAATAGTGAGCACAACTTGCGCTCATTGGGTAAGGCGGGCGCAACGCGCTGGCGTGGTAAGCGTCCAACTGTTCGCGGTGTGGCGATGAACCCAGTAGATCACCCGCATGGTGGTGGTGAAGGTAAGACATCAGGTGGTCGTCATCCGGTAACCCCATGGGGTGTGCCGACTAAAGGTTATAAGACACGTTCGAACAAACGTACCGACAAGCTTATTGTGCGTCGTCGCAGTAGTAAGCGCTAGTACACGTTAAGTGTGCATAAGTCGCGAACAGGAGAAAAGGTAAGTGCCTAGATCGTTATATAAGGGCCCATTTGTAGACACCCATCTTATGAAGAAGGTGGAAGTTGCAGCGGCCAAAAATGAGCGGCGTCCGATCAAAACTTGGTCTCGCCGTTCGATGATCATACCGGATATGGTCGGGTTGACTATTGCAATACACAATGGTCGTCAGCACGTGCCAGTATTGGTTAATGAGGACATGGTTGGACACAAGTTGGGCGAATTTGCGCCAACGCGTACTTATCGTGGTCATTCAGCAGATAAAAAGGCCAAGCGCTAAGCCTGCGGGTTGGCGTCTTTTAACGGCAAGAGTAAGAGATAGGAATCAAGATGGAAGTCAGTGCATCAGCGAGACGGCTCAGAATTTCAGCGCAGAAAGCTCGCTTGGTAGCCGATCAGGTTCGTGGTAAGCCGGTCGCACAAGCGCTGGACATCTTGAACTTTAGCACCAAGAAAGGTGCTGTTTTGGTGCGGAAGGTAGTTGAATCTGCGATAGCGAACGCAGAAAACAACGAAGGTGCGGATATCGACGAGTTGAAAGTTTCTGAAATTTTCGTCGATGAAGGCCTAACCATGAAACGCATACGTCCGCGCGCAAAAGGTCGCGCAGATAGGATTTTAAAGCGGTCCAGCCACATCACTGTGACTGTGTCAGACGTTTAATAGATAGCATTTGTTGAGAAAAGTATGGGTCAGAAAGTACATCCAACCGGTATACGCCTAGGCATCGTCAAAGATCACACCTCGGTGTGGTATGCAGACAAGAAAACTTATGCGAAATATCTCCTCAATGATTTAGAGGTGCGTGACTATCTGCGTAAGCGTTTAGTAGATGCTTCCATTAGTCGCATAGAGATTGAGCGCCCGGCGCAAACCGCGCGGATTACCATCCACACGGCCAGGCCCGGTATCGTGATTGGTAAGAAAGGTGAAGATGTAGAGCGGTTGCGTGGTGAATTGTCGCGTCGTATGGGTGTGCCTGTGCACGTCAACATCGAAGAGATTCGCAAGCCTGAATTAGACGCACTACTGGTCGCGCAGAATGTCGCCCAACAACTTGAGCGAAGAGTTCAGTTTCGTCGCGCTATGCGCCGCGTTATACAAAACGCTATGCGTTTGGGTGCTGAAGGAATCAAGGTTCGAGTAGCGGGTCGTCTTGGTGGTGCTGAGATAGCTCGATCAGAAACTTACCATGAGGGTCGAGTACCTCTGCACACGCTACGTGCAGATATCGATTACGCAAATTTTGAAGCGTTAACTACCTACGGCATCATCGGTATCAAGGTTTGGATATTCAAGGGTGAAGTCATCGGCCAAGCTGAAGACGCTTCGGCTCAACAAGCGTAACGCTGCGAGATTACGAGTAAGACAAGATGTTACAGCCAAAAAGAACAAAATTTAGAAAGATGCATAAAGGCCGCAATCGCGGTTTGGCAGAGCGCGGCAGCAAGGTCAGCTTTGGTGAATATGGCCTTAAGGCGATTGGCCGTGGCCGTATGACGGCACGCCAGATAGAAGCCGGTCGCCGTGCCATGGTGCGTCATATTAAGCGTGGCGGAAAAACTTGGATTCGAGTTTTCCCGGACAAACCTATTACTAAAAAGCCTTTAGAAGTGCGCCAGGGTAAGGGTAAGGGTAGCGTTGAATACTGGGTAGCTTTGATACAGCCCGGTCGTGTGATTTATGAGATGGAAGGTGTGCCAGAAGAGGTAGCACGTGAGGCGTTTGCATTAGCCGCCGCGAAATTACCTTTCAAGACGATATTTGTGAAACGGACGGCGATGTAATGAAAGCCCAAGAATTACGAGAAAAATCTGTTGACGAGTTAAGTTCTGAACTTTTGCGTCTGCGCCGAGAAGAATTTTCTTTACGCATGCAGAATGCCAGCGGCCAGCTTGGTCAGCCTCACTTGGTTAAAGAAATGCGCCGAGATATTGCACGGGTGAAAACGCTCATGAAGGAGAAGTCGAATGGCTGAAGCAGCAGTTGAGCGTCAATCTAACCCTCGCACTGTAACCGGTGTAGTGGTTAGCGACAAAATGAATAAGACGATTACCGTGCGCATTGAGCGTCAGGTGAAGCACCCGGTTTATGGCAAATATATGCGTAAAACCAACAAGGTTCACGCACACGACGAAGATAATAGCTGTCAAATCGGCGATACCGTGACGGTTGTTGAGTGTCGACCTTTGGCGAAAACAAAAACGTGGATGCTGAAAAGTATCGATGGTCGAGTAGGCGGAGTTTAAGCAACCATGATTCAGACAGAAAGCATGCTGGAAGTTGCTGATAATAGTGGTGCGCGTCGCGTGCAGTGTATCAAGGTGTTGGGCGGCTCTAAGCGTCGTTATGCAGGCATTGGTGACATTATTAAAGTAACTGTTAAAGAAGCAATTCCGCGTGGCCGAGTGAAGAAGGGTCAGGTGATGAATGCAGTTGTGGTAAGAACCCGTAAAGGTGTGCGTCGCAGTGATGGCTCCTTGATCAAATTTGATACCAATGCGGCGGTTTTATTGAACCCACAGAATCAACCTGTCGGCACTCGTATTTTCGGGCCGGTAACACGTGAGCTGCGTACAGAAAATTTCATGCGCATTGTTTCGCTCGCGCCAGAAGTAATTTAGTACGCCAGTCAGAGACGCAAATGTTAAAGATTAAGAAAGACGACGAAGTGGTAGTACTGTCAGGACGAGACAAAGGTCGTCGTGGAGATGTACTACGCGTGATGAAGGACGGCCGCTATTTGGTTTCCGGTATCAATATGGTTAAGAAAGCAACTCGCCCAGACCCGAATGCGGGTAAGCAGGGCGGCATTATTGATCAAGAAGCGCCTATCCAGGTTTCCAATATTGCTATTTGGAATCACGAAGACAGCCGTGCTGATCGTGTTGGTTTTAAGACCAGCGACGAAGGCAATAAGGTCCGCATATTTAAATCAAGCGGCAAGGCGATAGAGGACTAGACATGTCGAACCTATACGAACTTTACGTCAAAGAACTTCGTCCGCAACTCAGAGATGAGTTAGGTCTAGCGAATGTGATGGCAGTTCCCCGTATCGAAAAAGTCACTCTAAATATGGGTGTTGGAGATGCGGTAGCTGATCGTAAGGTCATGGAATTCGCTGTTGCTGATATGACGGCGATTGCTGGGCAACGGCCATTGGTCCGAAATGCTCGCAAATCTGAGGCGGGCTTTAAAATTAGAGAAGGTTGGCCAATTGGGTGCAAAGTAACGCTGCGCCGCGAACGCATGTACGATTTTATTGAGCGTTTGGTGGGTATTACCATTCCTCGGATCCGCGACTTTCGCGGTTTGAACCCGAAGTCATTTGATGGCCGGGGCAATTTCAGTATGGGTGTGACCGAGCAAATTGTCTTCCCAGAAATTGATTATGACAAGATTGATAAGATTCGCGGGCTCGACATTTGTATTACAACAAGTGCACCGAATAACGAGCAAGCATTGGCTTTGTTGAGAGCCTTCAAGTTCCCTTTTAGGGTTTAGTGCGTCAACGCAAGACGCGAGTAACAAGCAAGAGATACAAAAAAGAGTATTGGTATGGCTAAGACATCGATGATTGAAAGGGAAAAGAAACGTGCAAAGGTGCGTGCTAAATACGCCACCAAACGCGCGGCCCTAAAAGCAATTATTGCTGATCGCAACGTGTCTGATGACGAACGTTGGGACGCGCAGCTTAAATTGCAAGAATTACCTCGCGATGCAAGCCCGGTGCGCGAACAGCGTCGCTGTGGCATTACGGGTCGTCCGCACGCTGTTTACAGAAAGTTTGGCTTAGCCCGGAATAAGTTACGTGAAGCCGCAATGCGCGGTGACGTACCCGGTCTTGTTAAGTCTAGCTGGTAAGAGAAAAGGTAAGTACAACTATGACAATGCAAGATCCCATTTCAGACCTGCTTACTCGCATTCGTAATGCGCAGATGGCTGGTCATGAAAATTTGGAAATGCCGAATTCTAAGATTAAGCGCAGTATTCTGCAGGTCTTGGTCGATGAAGGCTTCGTTGCTGGGTTTAGTAGCACAGATGAGGTGAAATCATCGCTTAGTGTTGAACTTAAATACCATAACGGTGCACCGGTTATTGAAGAAATTAAGCGCGTGAGTCGTCCAGGACTACGTATATATAGAGAGAGCGCTGAGATTCCACAAGTTCGTGGTGGTCTTGGTGTTGCGATTGTCAGCACTAATAAGGGTGTTATGACAGATAAGCGTGCACGCGCGGCCGGTATCGGCGGCGAAGTTTTGTGCACAGTCTTTTAGGAGTAGACGATGTCTAGAGTTGCTAACAACCCTGTTGCGTTGCCTGCTGGCGTCGAAGTAAAGCTCGACGGTCAGGATGTATCTATCAAGGGTGGCAAAGGCGAACTTAAACTTGGTGTTCACGGCGACGTGGAAGTTAACCAAGAAGAAGGTACGTTGCTCTTTTCCGCAAGAAATGGAGGCCGTGGGGCGAATGCCATGGCGGGAACCATGCGTGCACTAGTGCAGAATATGGTGACCGGCGTATCCAACGGCTTCGAGCGACGTTTAGAGTTGCAAGGTGTTGGTTATCGTGCCCAAGCAAAGGGCAGCAAGATCACTTTGCAGCTAGGGTTTTCTCATCCCGTTGAGTATGAGTTACCTGAAGGTGTCGAAGCACAAACACCCAGCCAGACAGAAATAATTATCTCTGGCATCGACAAGCAAAAGGTCGGTCAAGTATGTGCAGAAATACGCGCATACCGTCCACCAGAACCTTATAAAGGTAAAGGCGTACGTTACCAAGGTGAGTTTGTGCGTCGTAAAGAAGCTAAAAAGAAATAAATAGCCGAATTAGATAGAAGAAACAACAGCAATGAATCAGAAAAATATCAGCAGACAGCGCCGCGCAAAACGCGGTCGTATGAAGATGCGAGAATTGGGTGCCACCCGTTTGAGCGTCACACGTACACCTCGTCATATCTATGCTCAGGTGATTTCGGCTGACGGTAGTTCGGTACTGGCGCAAGCGTCTACCTTAGAAAAAGATTTGCGAGGCGAGAAAACTGGTAACACCGATGCAGCTGCAAAGGTGGGTGCCTTGGTAGCAGATCGTGCAAAACAAGCTGGTGTAACCACGGTTGCATTTGATCGTTCAGGGTATAAGTACCACGGCCGAATTAAAGCGTTAGCAGATGCTGCTCGCGAAGGCGGATTGGAGTTCTAGATGGCATATATGGAAGAAAGTCGAGAAGAAGGCCTGGTCGAAAAACTCGTCCAAGTTAATCGTGTTGCGAAAGTTGTTAAAGGCGGCCGAATTTTCGGTTTTACCGCTTTAACAGTTGTCGGCGACGGAAATGGCCGCGTCGGCTTTGGTCGCGGTAAGGCTCGCGAAGTGCCTTTGGCTATTCAAAAGGCAATGGAAGCTGCTCGTCGAAATATGATAGATGTGGACCTGAATGGTTCGACCTTGTGGTACCCACTCATTGGGCGCCATGGCGCATCTAAGGTGTATATGCAGCCTGCGTCGGAAGGTACTGGCGTTATTGCAGGTGGCACTATGCGCGCCATGCTTGAAGCTGTTGGTATCCATAATGTATTGGCGAAATGCTACGGCTCAACCAACCCTGTGAATGTGATTCATGCAACGTTTAAAGCGCTACAAAATATGCGTTCACCGCAGGATGTAGCAGATAGGCGTGGCAAGGCAATTGAAGACATCGTCGCCTAGTGATGTTTAAGCAGCGACCTTATTTGTACGAAAAACGCGTGCAAGCACGAATTAGAAGTTAGGCCAGGCACATGAGTGACAAAACAGTAAAAGTGACACTAACCAAAAGCCCTATTGGGCGTTTGAAGAAGCATAAAGCGTGCGTGGCTGGTTTAGGTCTGCGCCGTATTGGACAAACCGTAGAGGTGGAAGATACGCCGTCTGTACGTGGCATGATCAACCGCATCAACTATATGTTGCAGGTTGAGGGAGAAGCGTAATGCGACTGAATGAATTACAACCTAGCCCTGGTAGCAAACGTCTGAAGAGGCGTGTTGGCCGTGGCGCAGGTTCCGGCTGGGGCAAAACTGCCGGTCGTGGCCAAAAAGGGCAGAAAGCTCGTTCTGGTGGTGGTGTTCGGCCTGGTTTTGAAGGCGGTCAGCTGCCATTGCAAATACGTATACCAAAATTTGGTTTCCGTTCTCGCATCGCCTTGGTCACTGCAGAAGTACGTACCAGCGAGCTGAAATTGGTTGCAGGTGACGAAGTTACTTTAACCAGCTTAAAGGCGGTCGGCATTGTGCGTCGTGACATGAAGCGCGTGCGAATTATGTTAAGTGGTGATGTTGCCCGCGCAGTTAGCGTGAAGGGTGAAGACATTAAGGTATCTAAGGGTGCCCAATCTGCGATCGAAGCCGCTGGCGGCTCGGTCAGTCAAGTTTAAGTAGAGTAACCAAGACCAATCATGGCACGTAACCAAGGCGAAGCAACAAATCAGCTTTCAGGCAACCAGGCGGGGATCGCAGAACTCCGCAGCCGTCTGCTGTTTGTACTATTTGCTTTGTTGGTTTATCGCGTGGGCACACATATTCCGGTCCCGGGCATTGACCCAAGCCAATTGGCTGCTCTGTTCAATCAGAACCAGGGCGGTATTTTAGAGCTGTTCAATATGTTTTCCGGCGGTGCTTGGGAGCGTATGAGTATTTTGGCTTTAGGAGTTATTCCCTATATTACCGCCAGTATCATCATGAACTTGATGACAATGATGTATCCACAATTCCAACAGTGGCGTAAAGAGGGTGATGCTGGTCGGCGAAAAATCACCAAGGTCACACGTTACTTAACACTGGGTATTGCTAGCATTCAGGCTATTTCCCT
>Ga0256847_1000518_pt1 | contig 23940 bp, 22 predicted proteins | sample TeddybearmetaG_FD_189099 | JGI IMG/M metagenome (GOLD analysis project Ga0256847, IMG submission 189099) | Hydrothermal vent microbial communities from East Pacific Rise, Pacific Ocean - Teddybear | ecosystem: Environmental > Aquatic > Marine > Hydrothermal vents | place: Pacific Ocean: East... | reverse complement strand
ATGAAGAAATTACGCCTTTGATAAAAGTTTTACCTGAAATGAAAGAAAATGGCGAGCAATATGAAATATTTAAATTACTCATTTTTAATTATGCTATTATCGCCACCCGAACCTTAGATCCAAAACGCATGGAGCAAGGTTTAAATATTTTAGTTAAGCATCTTCCCAATGATATTAAACATTTTTTAGAACAAGGCATGAGTCAAATGGAAACCATCGGTTATCCCACTGAAATTTGTGATGTGATGGGGCGCTTTTATTTAGAGTACGCAACCCCAAAGGTAATGCATTGAAAATTTTAATTGATTTTTTCCCCATTCTTGTTTTTTTTATTATTTATCAAGTGGTCAAAGGCGATAATCCTGATGAAGCCATTTATGCAGCAACCAAAGGGTTACTAATTGCGTCTGTTGTACAATTATTGTATTTACACTTTATCCAAAAGAAAATAGAAAAAAGTCATTGGTTAACTTTTGCACTGATTTTAGTATTAGGTACTTTAACCTTAACATTACGAGATCCCAAATTTGTTGGCTGGAAGCCCACTTTAGTTAATTGGGGATTTGCAATCGCCTTTTTAGGCAGTCTTTTTATTGGCAAAAAAACCTTATTAGAACGTATGATGAGCCAAGCGATGCTAATGCCGCATAATAAATGGCAACAACTCACCCTTATTTGGTCAGCATTTTTTATCTTTAGTGGTGCCTTAAATTTATATGTTTATTATAATTATCCTCAAGAGACATGGGTTAATTTTAAAATGTTTGGAATGCTCGGGGTTACTTTTATATTTATGATTGGACAAAGTATTTATCTTTATAAAGCGGATTTTGTCACCTTTATAGAAGACCCAGAAGCTGAAATTAAAAAAGAGGATGATAAAAATGCTTTATAGTATTGTGGCTCAAGATATTGAAAATAGTTTGCCTAATCGTGTAAAAGCTCGCCCTGAACATATAAAACGCTTACAACAATTACAACAAGAAGGACGTTTAGTGATTGCAGGACCGAACCCCGCCATTGATAGCACAGAGCCAGAAGAAGCAGGCTTTACAGGTAGTTTAATTATTGCTGAATTTAGTGATTTAACCAGTGCTCAAGCATGGGCGAATGCGGATCCTTATATTGAGTCTGGCGCTTATCAATCGGTTGAAGTCAAACCTTTTAAACAGGTTTTACCTTAAAAAATATTAAAAAAATGAATAAAATTTTAATCATAGGACCGTCATGGGTTGGCGATATGGTGATGGCGCAAAGTTTATTTATTGTTTTAAAACAACAGCAACCTGATAGCCTGATTGATTTACTTGCGCCCGCTTGGAGTTTACCTTTAATTTCACGAATGCCCGAAGTTCATTCAGGCATTGAAATGCCCGTAGGTCATGGGCAATTAAATTTAAAAAGTCGCAAGCAATTAGCTAAAAAATTACAACAAAAGGCTTATAATCAAGCCATTGTATTACCTAACTCTGCCAAATCCGCATTAATTCCCTTTTGGGCAAAAATTCCTCATCGTATTGGTTGGCGAGGCGAAATGCGCTATTTTTTACTAAATGATTTACGTCCCTTAAATAAACAAATTTTTACCCAAACAGTTCAACGTTTTGTTGCTTTAGCTTATCCAAAATCTCATCTTATTCCCGCTATTCCTAGTCCACATCTTATTGTTGAACCACAAAATGTGATTGAGGCGGTTGAAAAATATCAATTAAAGACTAAAAAAAATATTTTAACACTGTGTCCTGGTGCTGAATTTGGTGAAGCAAAACGTTGGCCCACTCGATATTATGCTGAATTAGCAAAAATTTATATTGAAAAAGGTTGGCAAGTTTGGTTATTTGGTTCAGCGAAAGATAAAATGGTTTGTGCTGAAATTAATCAATTAAATAATAATAAAATAATTGATTTAAGTGGTAAAACAGCGCTATCTGAAGCCATTGATTTAATGTCTTTATCTAAAGCCGTAGTAAGTAATGATTCAGGGTTAATGCATATTGCTGCGGCATTACATTTGCCTGTCGTGGCGGTTTATGGATCTTCTGATCCCAATTTCACCCCACCTTTAAATAAACAAAATAAAATGCTTTCTTTGAATTTAGCTTGTAGTCCTTGTTTTCAGCGACAATGTCCTAAAGGTCATTTAAACTGTTTAAACCAATTAGAAGTGACAAGAGTGACCCAAGCATTAGATGAATTAATGCAATAAAAGATTTTCAACATTGCTTAATTTAGCAAGATCGATAATTTCAGAGGGAATATTTAAAAAATCAACCGTCTTCTTTTGTTTACAAGCCACTTCTTTTATTTGTAATAATAAGGCAACAGCAACACTGGTACAGCGTCCTGCTTTGGCTAAATCAATGGTTAAAGAGGGTTGTTCTTCTATAATCCCCGTTACCGCTAAAAGGATGCCTGTTGCCGTTGCAAAGCTAATATCGCTTGTTATTTGATAATTATAAGCGGACATATTAACTGGTTTTTTTAGTTTGAAGTTGTTTAATTAAACCATCAATACCAGAACGTTGGATGTGTTTTTTAAAAACACCCCGATAACTGGTTAATAAACTAATGCCATCAATCACCACATCATAAATCCACCATCTTTTGGCTTTATTTTGATAAAGTTTATAATTAACAGGAATCCCCGCCCCGCCTGATTGAGCAATCCGAGTTAAAACAACGGCTTTATTTTGATTAATACGTTCTGGTAAATATTCAATTTTTTTATCTGAATAATTTAATAAAGCAGAAGCATAAGTTCTAATTAACATGGCTTTAAACTGTGCCATGATTTCTTCTTGTTGTTGAGGGTTTGCTTTGCGCCAATAACGTCCCATCACTGATTTTGTCATTTTTTGAAAATGAAATGTGGCAGAAACTTTATTTCCAATAAAACGTTCTAGTCTGGCGGGATCTTCCTCATAATATTTTTTATTACGTTGAATATCTAACATGACTTCATCGGCTGTTTTTTGAATTAATTCTAAAGGCGAATCTGCAAAAGAAAAAGCACTAAAAATAGAAAACGAACTAAAGAAAAAAAGAAATTTTATTTTTAAGAGAGTATTTGTCATTATTGTCCTGCGCCTTCTTGCGCTTTGCTGAATAAAAATTGACCCACAATATCTTCAAGCACTAAAGCCGATTGTGTTACGGTTATTTGAGCATTATTATGATAAAAAGTTTCGCTTCCGCCAGGATCAAGGCTAATAAATTGTTCTCCTAATAATCCCGCCGTCACAATTTTAGCAAAAGTATCATCTGGAATTTTATTGTATTTTTTTTCAATTTTCATCGCTACAATGGCTTCATAAGTATCTTGGTTATAAGTAATTTTAGTTACTCGCCCGATTTTAACCCCTGACATGGTAATAGGAGAACGTACTTTCAGTCCGCCGATATTATCAAAATGGGCGCTCAAATGATAAGTATTGGTTGCACTCATCCCGCTTAACCCACTCACCTGCATGGCTAAAAAGAATAAGGCGATAATTCCAAAAATAACAAAAAGCCCCACCAGTAACTCTATTTTTTTTATTGACATCATTTTTTAAGTTCCAAACATAAGTGCGGTTAAAATAAAATCTAACCCTAAAATAGCAAAAGACGAATTTACAACAGTACGAGTTGTTGCATTACCCACTCCTTCAGAGGTTGGAATGGCAATATAACCCTCATATAAAGCAATTAGGGTAACAATAATACCAAACACAAAACTTTTTAACATCCCATTTAATACATCATCAGAAAAACTAATTTTAGCTTGCATTTGTGACCAATAAGAACCATCATCAACACCTAACATACCAACGCCGACAAAATATCCCCCAATAATACCCAAGCTACTAAAAATAGCGGCTAAAATAGGCAATGAAATAATTCCCGCAACCAGACGAGGTAATAAAACCCGTTTAACAGGATCAACCGCCATCATTTCAAGCGCAGAAAGTTGTTCAGTCGCTTTCATTAAACCAATTTCAGCGGCTACCGCAGAACCCGCTCGCCCAGCAAAAAGCAAAGCACTCACAACAGGACCTAATTCGCGAACTAAGGTTGCCGCAATCATTACGCCTAATGAAGATTCTGCACCAAATTGGGATAAAATATAAAAACCTTGTAAACCCAATACCATACCAACAAAAAAACCTGATAAAGCAATAATCAATAAAGACATAAAGCCAATAAAATGAATTTGTTTTATTAACAGGCGGGGACGGGTAAAAACTAACCCAATGCCTGTCAGCATATTAAAAAATAACAGCGTAACCCCGCCTAACCAACAAGTAAAATCAAGGGTTGTACGTCCGATTGCACGAATCCAGTTTAACATCCGAGTTCCTCTTTAAAGGATGGGGCGGGATAATGAAATGGCACGGGGCCATCTGGATCACCATTTAAAAATTGTTTTGTCCAAGCTGAACCTTCAGTGGTTAATTTTTCAGGCGTGCCCGCTTCAACCACTTTTCCATCAGATAAAAGAATAATGTGATCCGCAATTTGTAAAGTTTCTTTAATATCATGAGAAACTAAAATACTGGTTAATTTAGCCGCTTTATTTAAAGTTTCAATTAACTCTAATAAAACGCCCATACTAATCGGATCTTGTCCTGTAAAAGGTTCATCATACATAATCATTAATGGATCTAAAGCAATGGCTCGGGCTAAGGCAACTCGTCTTGCCATACCGCCAGATAAAGAAGCAGGTTCTAAATCTTTAGCACCCCGTAACCCAACCGCTTCTAATTTTAAACTGACCATTTTGTCAATTAATTCATCGGTTAGATTGGTGTGTTCGCGTAATGGATAAGCCACATTTTCAGCCACGGTTAAATCCGTTAATAAAGCGCCACTTTGAAATAACATGCCCATGCGCATTCTAAGTTGAAACAAACCTTTATTATTTAATTTAGATAAATCTTCACCATCTACTTCAATTTGACCTTTATCGGGTTTAACTTGCCCGCCAATCATTTTCAGCAAGGTGGTTTTACCTGTCCCGCTAGGTCCCATAATACCCGTAATTTTGCCACGAGGGATGGTCAGATTAATCCCATTAAAAATCTTACGATTTCCACGGCTAAAATGTAAATTTTGGATTTTAACAATCGGCATTATTGTTTATTTTTGTAGTGGTTAAAATTTAAACAAGGCATTTTCATTTGTTTGTTTTGAACAGTCAAGTTTTGTTTTGTTAATCTTTGTATAACAATATAGAAGAGCTTTGCCAAAAAACCAAAAAAATTTAATTTAATTCTTTAGTTAATAGGGAATTTATCATCAATTCGTAAATTTTTCTTTTTAAATCATTTAATGCACTTATAATACAGTCCCATGAACCTCGTTTTTTATCAAATTTATTGAGAATAAAATGGCAACAACTATCGAAACCCAACTTCAAAAAACGCCAATTGCAGTCATTGGCATGTCTTCTTTATTTCCTAATGCGACTAATTTAGAGAGCTATTGGGATAATATCATTAACAAAGCCAGCGCGATCATGGATGTACCTGCTGATCGTTGGGAAATTAAAGATGTTTATGATTCAGATAAAAATGCGCCTGATAAATCTTATTGTAAAAGAGGCGGGTTTATTCCTGAAATTGATTTTAATCCCATTGAATTTGGTTTACCGCCTAATATTTTAGAAGTAACAGATACCTCTCAATTATTAAGTTTAATTGTTGCCCGCGATTTAATTAAAGATACGGGTTATAAAGGCAATGAATTTGATCGTGAAAATACAGGGGTTATTTTAGGCGTTGGAGGCGGTCAAAAATTAATTATGCCGTTAGTCGCTCGCTTACAAGGTCCTGTTTGGGAAAAAGTATTACGCAGTAGTGGTGTTGCAGAAGCCGATATTCAAACTTTAATTGCTAAAATGAAAAAGGCTTATATTCCTTGGGTTGAAAACTCATTTCCAGGTATGTTAGGTAATGTTATTGCAGGACGAGTTGCCAACCGATTTGATTTAGGCGGCATTAACTGTGTTGTTGATGCGGCTTGTGCGGGTTCTTTAGCGGCAATGAAAATGGCGGTCAGCGAATTATTAGAAAATCGCGCTAATTTAATGATTACAGGCGGAGTTGAAACAGATAACTCACCTTTTATGTATCTTAATTTTAGTAAAACCCCTGCCTTTACCACAGATGAAGAAGCCAAACCCTTTGATGCCGATTCTAAAGGCATTGTGATTGGTGAAGGAATTGGCATGGTCATGCTTAAACGGCTTGCCGATGCGGAACGAGATGGTGATCGGATTTATTCAGTTATTAAAGGCATTGGAACTTCCAGTGATGGACGTTTTAAAAGTATTTATGCGCCTCGGGATACAGGACAAAAACTTTGTATTGATCGGGCTTATCAAGATGCAGGTTATAATAAAACCACCGTTAATTTAATTGAAGCGCATGGAACAGGTACAAAAGCAGGAGATGCCGCTGAATTTAGTGGTTTAAATCTGGCTTTTGGTGAACAAGGCGAACGCCAAGATATTGCTTTAGGCAGTGTTAAATCTCAAATTGGGCATACCAAATCAGCCGCAGGCGTTGCGGGATTTATTAAAGCCAGTGCCGCTTTACATCAAAAAATATTACCTCCAACCAATAACGTCACACAACCCAATCCAAAATTAGATATTGAAAATACCGCCTTCTATATTAATAGTGAAAGTCGTCCTTGGATTAAAGGCGAAAATCCCCGTCGTGCGGGCGTCAGTGCCTTTGGTTTTGGTGGCAGTAATTTCCATTTTGCATTAGAAGAATATCAAACAGATCATCAAGAAGCTTATCGCCTACAAGCTCGCCCCCGTTTATTTGTGTTATTTAATGAAAATGTTGATGGTTTAAAACAAGATATTAATCAATGGCTAAAATCATTAGAAGCTGATCCAACAGGGCAAAAATATTTTGAATTTGTTGAAAAATATAAAAATCCTGAATTAACCCAAGAAAACGCCCGTTTAGGTTTTATTGCCTTAGATCAAAATGAAGTCATTAGTAAATTAAAACTGGCATTAAAAACCTTTGCAAAACAAGCCAAAGCGGATAATTGGAGCTTATTAAAAGGCTTACATTTCCGCCGCTATGGTTTAGCGGATAATGCCAAAATTGTGGCGTTATTTTCAGGACAAGGCTCACAATATTTAAATATGTGTGATGATGTTGCTAAAAACTTCCCTCCTATGCGGGAAACCTTTAGTGCGTTTGATCATTTAATGCAACAAAGCCAAAGAACACCTCTTTCAAAAGTGGTTTATCCGATTCCCGCCTTCAACCCTGAAAAGAAAAAACAACAAGATCAATTATTAACTCAAACCGAAAATATCCAACCTGCCATTGGGGCGGTCAGTGTTGGTTTATTTAAAATAGCCAGCGAACTTGGTTTTAAAGCCGATATGATTGCAGGACATAGTTTTGGTGAATTAACCGCACTTTGGGCAGCGGGTGTGATGGATGATAAAACATTTTATCAACTTGCCAAAGCTCGCGGTGAAGCGATGGCTGCGCCTGCGGAAGAAAATTTTGATGCAGGATCAATGTGTGCCGTCATTGGGGATGCCGAAGTCATTGAAAGTAAAGTTAAAGCATTATCGGGCGTTGAAATTGCCAATTATAATTCGCCTGAACAAGTTGTTTTAGCGGGTGCAACACAAGCTATTGCAGATGCCGTTGTTGCATTATCTAAAGCAGGTTTTAAAGCGGTCCAATTACCTGTTGCTGCCGCTTTTCATTCGCCATTGGTTAAACATGCTCATGAACCTTTTGCGAAAGCCATTGAAGCGGCGAAATTTAATAAACCGAGTACCGATGTTTATTCAAATGTAACAGCAAAACTTTATGCTAATAATGCCAAACAAATAAAAGAAAGTTTTAAAGGCAATGTTTTACAATCTGTCCGTTTTACTGAACAAATTAGAAATATGGCAGAACAAGGCGCTAAAATCTTTGTTGAATTTGGTCCTAAAAATGTCTTAACTCGCTTGATTGGTTCTATTTTAAAAGATCATGGACATCTTGCGGTTGCCATGAATGCTTCACCTAAAAAAGACAGTGATGTGAGTTTCCGTGATGCTTTAATTCAATTAAAAGTAGCAGGGGTTAATATCAGCATTGAAGATATTTACCAAAAACCCGTGGTAAAACCCACAGGACAAAAAGCCGCCATGGCAATTAAATTAAATGGCGCTAATTATGTCAGCCCTGCAACCCGTAAAGCTTATGAAGAAGCTTTAACAGATGGTTTCCGTTTAACAGGCGGAGAAAGTACCGTTGTTGAAAAAATCATTGAAGTCGAAAAGATTGTTGAAGTTGAAAAAATAATTGAAGTCCCTGTTGCTTCACAAGTCTCAAATACCCCTGTAAATACAACGCAACAAATGGACTGGGCAACTTTACAAACTTCTAGTATGCAAGCTCATGAGCAATATTTACAAAATCAACAAGATTACTCACAAAACTTTTTTCAATTAATGCAACAGCAAATGGATATGGCGGCAAATAATCAGCCCATTCCAGAAAGTTTTAGTCAAGGTGTTGAGCAGTTCCATCAATATCAACAAGAAACATTGCAAATACATGATCGTTATTTGCAAGGACAAGTGGCTTTTTCACAATCAGCTTATCAATTAATCAGTGGTCAACAAATCCAAGCACCCGCCCCTCAACCTGTTATTGCACCTACAGTAACTCAACAAGCGCCTGTTGTTGAAACGGTTGTTATTAAAAAAGCAAAACCAGCACCGATTGAAAAAGTGGTTGAAGTTATTGAACCAATAGTAACAAGTACGGGATTAGATTTAGCAACCATTACCAAAGGCATGCTTGAAATCGTCAATGAAAAAACAGGTTATCCAGAAGAAATGCTCGAATTAGGCATGGATATGGAAGCTGATTTAGGCATTGACTCTATTAAACGAGTTGAAATTTTGGGTGAAATGACCAATAAATTCCCACAACTGCCAGAACTTGATCAAAATGCATTAGCTGAAATGCGGACACTGGGTGAGATTGTTGAATATGTTGAACAACAAGCCCCTAAAGGAGAAATTGCAGCACCTGCGGGAAATGGCTTAGATTTAGCCACGATTACCAAAGGCATGTTAGAAATTGTCAATGAAAAAACAGGTTATCCCGAAGAAATGCTGGAATTAGGCATGGATATGGAAGCTGATTTAGGCATTGATTCAATTAAACGGGTTGAAATTTTGGGTGAAATGACCAATAAATTCCCACAATTGCCAGAACTTGATCAAAATGCATTATCAGAAATGCGAACTTTAGGTGAAATTGTTGATTATGTTGAACAACAAGCCCCTAAAGGAGAGATTGCTCCTTCTACAGGAGGAGGTGGTTTAGATTTAGCCACGATTACCCAAGGCATGTTAGAAATTGTTAATGAAAAAACAGGTTATCCAGAAGAAATGCTCGAATTAGGCATGGATATGGAAGCTGATTTAGGCATTGATTCGATTAAACGGGTTGAAATTTTAGGTGCAATGACCGATAAGTTCCCGCAATTACCTGAACTTGATCAAAATGCATTATCAGAAATGCGGACTTTAGGTGAAATTGTTGATTATGTTGAACAACAAGCTCCTAAAAGTGAAGCCCCAGCTCCAACAGGAAATGGCTTAGATTTAGCCACTATTACCAAAGGCATGTTGGAAATTGTCAATGAAAAAACAGGCTATCCCGAAGAAATGCTCGAATTAGGCATGGATATGGAAGCCGATTTAGGGATTGATTCGATTAAACGGGTTGAAATTTTGGGTGCAATGACCGATAAATTCCCGCAATTACCCGAACTTGATCAAAATGCTTTAGCTGAAATGCATACTTTAGCGGAAATTATTAATTATGTTGAAAGCCAAGCTCCTACAACAGAAACGCCTACTGTAACTCCAGTAACAAGTAATAGTAACTTAGATTTAGCCACCATTACCAAAGGCATGTTAGAAATAGTCAATGACAAAACAGGTTATCCCGAAGAAATGCTAGAGCTTGATATGGATATGGAAGCTGATTTAGGCATTGATTCAATTAAACGGGTTGAAATTTTAGGCGCCATGACGGATAAATTCCCAGAAATGCCTGAATTAGATCAAAATGCTTTATCTGAAATGCGGACTTTAGGCGAAATTATTAATTATGTAGAAAAAAAAAACATTAAAAATTGAATTAGCACCTGTTGTAACACAAAAAATACCTAAAACTAGTTGTAGTTTGGTGGTTAAAAAAATCTTAGCTCGTCCTGATATATTGGCGAGTGAGATTAAAATTAAAGGAAAACATTGTGTTATTAATGATAATGGGACGGAACTCCCCGCTTCTTTAGCCGCCGCCCTAGAAAAAATAGGTTGGAAAGTCACTATTTTATCTCTACAGCCAACAGATAGTGCGCTTGCTGATGCTTTTACAGGCATTGGCGACATTCATGGTTTTATTTATTTAAGTGCAAAACCCATTACAGGCAATCAAGTTATTCAATTTAGTGATCAGGATAAAGCTGCTTTAAAAACGGCTTTCTTTAGTGCCAAACAACTTGATTCACAATTAACAAAACAAGCCGAAGGACGTAATTTCTTTGTCACTGTTTCTTATATGGATGGTGAAATTGGTACCGCACAAACAGGCACTTATGATGCTATTCAAGGTGGTCTAAATGGTTTAACAAAAACAGTTAATTTAGAATGGCAAAAAGTCTTTTGTCGTGCCATTGATTTAGCTTCAAACTATTCAATATCACAAGCTTCTGAATTAATTATGAGTGAATTATTTGATCCTGATATTAGTGTGGTTGAAGTCGGTCATTCAGCAAAAGGACGCATGACCTTAGCCGCAGAACCTCGTTATACTGCTTTACCTGAAGTTAGTAATCAAAATATTAATAAAGAAACGGTCTTTTTTGTGAGCGGTGGAGGCAAAGGCGTGACTGCCGCTTGTGTTATTCAACTGGCTCAATCATATCAATGTAAATTTATTTTGGCAGGACGAACTGCTTATAATGGGGCAGAACCTGCTTGGGCAAAAGGAATTACCAATGATGGGGACTTAAAACGTTTAAGTATGCAGGCTTTAAAAGATGAAGATATCAAACCAACGCCTAAATTAATGAATGATAAAGTATGGGCGATTAAATCAGATCGAGAAATCACCAAAACACTGGATGCGATTAAAGCCGCAGGCGGACAAGCTGAATATATTAGCGCCGATGTGACTAAATTAGCTGATTTACAAGAAAATAGTAAAGCAGCCATTGCTAAATTAGGACAAATTAATGGTTTAATTCATGGCGCAGGCGTCTTAGCAGATAAACCGATTGGTAAGAAAACAGAACAAGATTTTGAGCGCGTTTTTAATACTAAAATTGGTGGTTTAGAAACAATTTTACAATTAATTTCAATTGAGCAATTAGCTTATTTTGTTAATTTCTCTTCTGCAGCAGGATTTTATGGCAATAATGGACAAGCGGATTATTCGGTTGCCAATGAAATTCTAAATAAAACATCTTATTTAGTTCATCAATTGGCACCAAATTGTCATCCTATTGCATTTGACTGGGGTCCTTGGGATGGCGGCATGGTAACAGCGGAATTAAAACGCTATTTCCAAGCTCGTAATGTTGAAATTATTCCAATTAAAGAAGGGGCTGAAATATTGCAAGGTGAAATGCATCCAAGCCGACGTGATACCATGCAATTGCTTGTTGGTAGTTCAATGCGGGCTGATAGTGATGGTTATAGTAACGAACTACGCCAATTTAATATTACAAGCCCTTTATTATTGGCAGATAATCCTTTTTTACAAGATCATGTGATTGGTGGTAATCCTGTTTTACCTTCTGCAATGGCATTATCTTGGATGGCAAATATTTGCGAACATTTACAACCTAATTATCAATTTTTACAATGTGAAAATTTCCAAGTTTTAAATGGCATTAAATTTAATGGAGAAGAAGCTAAAGAATATCAAATTGATGTCAAAGAAATTAATAAAGAAGTCAAAGGGGAAGTTAAATTTGAAGTGATGATTTCATCAAATAATGGCAAAAAACAAGCTTGGCATTATCGGGCGGAAATATTAGTCACTCAAAATTCATTGGAAACTCCGACTATATATAATAAGACTAATCTCCAACAGCAAGATTTAGAGATTTCTTTATATCAAGGGCATACTCTATTTCATGGCATTATTTTTCAAGGCATTAAAAAAGTCCTTAATAATTCACCTGAAAAAATGACTCTACTGGCTAACTTAGCCCCCATTAAACGAAGCGATCAAGGACAATTCCCAATTTCAGTGGCTAATCCTTTTGCAACTGATTTAATGTTTCAAGCCATGTTAGTTTGGGTTCGAGAAAACCGAGAGCTTGGAAGCTTGCCATTAAAATTTTGGAAAATGGAACATTATGCGAATATTCCAGAAAATACCGATTTTTATATTTCAGTGGATATTGATTCAACCACCGCAACCAGTTTAAAAGCCGATATTATTCTGCATGACGAAAATGGCAATATCTATAGCCAAGCTTATGGTGCAGAAGTAACCATGAGCAAAAGCTTAGATGTTTTATTCGCTCAACAATAATAATTCACTGTAGAGACAAGGCATGTCTTGTCTCTTTTTTCCGTCTCAGTAGCTCAGTAGGATAGAGCGTCTGCCTCCTAAGCGGAAGGTCACAGGTTCGACTCCTGTCTGGGACACCATTATTCTGACAATTTAAGTTAAAAATGCCCATTTTTGTCATAAAAAAAACTAGAATCGGTTTATTTATAACCAACAATCCTTTATTTAGTCCCTATTTCTATAAATTCTCTATTTTGGCACGCAAACTGCTAACTACAAATACAAGCAATTAATGCTTATATTTAATTTATTCCTAAAGAGGATTTACACATGAAAAAACAAACTGGTTTTACATTAATCGAACTCATGATCGTTGTTGCAATTATCGGTATTTTAGCTGCCATTGCATTACCTGCATATAAAGATTATATGGCAAGTTCTGAAGTTAAATCAGCCGTTGCTGAATCACGCGGTGGACGGGCTGCTATTGATAAATTTATTTTTGAAAATTCAACTTTAATTGCAGGTACTAATACAATTACAGCTCCTAACATAATAGGTCTTAATGACCAAACAAAATATTGTGTTTTTGGTGTACTTGCTCAATCACCAGTACAAGGTGACTCAACAATTACTTGTACTTTACGCTCAAGTAATCCTGATTTAGCAGCAGGTACTGTTCTTCAAACACGTATGTCTGCACCTGCGGCAGCACCTGGTAACACAGGTAACGGTGGTTCTACTGCTGCTTCAACAACAACTTCTTTAGCTGGTACTTGGTACTGTACTTTCACACCTTCTACTACTGGTCTTGCTATCACTGGCACAACTGATAAATATGCTGGAAGATGTGATGGTAGTGCTGATTAATAATCTAATCTAGTTTAGTTTAAAAAAGCAACGTTATTTAACGTTGCTTTTTTTTGTCCAACTTATTTTGGAAAGATGGGATTTAATTATTGATTGCTTCACTATGAGAACGGTGAGGAAGTCGTGAGACCCGCCTCGTAAAGAACGGTCAATTAATTACTTTATTCAATACATCCATGGGGAATTTAGTACGTTCTTCCCCTTCTAATGCGTCATTAGCAACAAACTTCACCAGCTTTTTAAATTGATTAATATTGCTCGCTTCTCCTAGTTCCTCTAGAGCATCATCTAAAATCATACTTGCAACAGGTCCAATAATTAAAGTAAGTTGTTGTTCTAAAATTTCAATGGCTTTAATTTGATTAAAACCTGAAGTAAATTCAGAAGAAGGGTTGATTGATTGAGGGATAACTAATTGGTTACTTTGTATTGCATCTAATAAAGCATTTGTTTCTAATAAATCAGCGATTGGACGTCCTAGTACCATTTCATTAAACTTACAACTACAAGTATCAATTGCTTGTAAAAGAGGTAAAGCGGCCATTCCTCGTTTAACACCATAAGAAAGCGAAATGATTTTTCCATTATCAATCGCAATAATGGCGGAACGGCGAGCATGTTCATGACGAACACTTAATAAAAGACTGCCTGTTTGTTTTTTAGCCACCATTTCTCTTGCGATGGAGACTAAAGCATTACGTGTTATTTCATTCATAACAAAGATTATTTCTTACGTTTCATTAAAACAAGTAAACTACGGCGCATTAATTCAAAAGCTTTACTTAAATCACCTATTTCATCATTACGTTCAGTTATCATGGTTTTCTCGATATCACCTCGACTCACCGCTTTTGCAGCTTCAGTAATACTAATAATTGGGGTTAACATATGACGCTTTACAATAATAATAATAAAGAAGAAAATCAAGGCAAAAAGCCCCGTTAATAATCCAGATAAAATAAGACTACGTTGTAAAGCAATTTTATTAATATTACCTAAAGGCACTCCAACGGCACTAACTCCAGCTACGGTTCCCATCTCCCAACCAAAACCATGACTTTTTCCATAAAGTCCTGTAATTTCTTTAGGTGCTTGTTCTGGATCGCCATGACAAATCAAACAATTCTTACTTTTAACTATTTCAGGTTTAGATGAAACTAAATAACTTCGACCATTAATATCTCCTATTTCAACTAATTCTTTAAGTTCTCGATCAGCTCGATAACGTTTAAGTAAGCGACGTTCAAAAGCTTGCGGTTCATTATCAATATTTAATGGGTTATCTGCTGAAATTTGAATATAGTACTCAGGCTGTTTTTCTTTAAATATTTTAGAAACATGTTTGGTTGCAACCGTTGAAGAAATTGCGGGTGGAAAAAATATTTTTTTAGGTAAGAAATAAGGTCGTAAATCTTTACCAATAAAAGTTCTTAATGATTTAACCATATCAACTAATAGCGTTAATTCTTGTTCTGCTTGTTTTTGGATACTTTGTTGTGTCATATAATAAATAATAGGCACACTCACCAAAAGACTCATTAAATATAAAATAATTAATGCCGCATAAAATTTTCTCAGAATACTGGTTCTTTTTACTTGATCATTCACGATGGTTTTGTTTCCTATGATTAAGGTCGTTATATTGAGTAAAACTCTAGCAGTAATCTGTTTTTTGGCAAGGATTATTTAATAAGTTCATAAGTATTTTTACATCCTCTAAAAATTATAGATGTGTTTGTAACCATTGTTCTAATAAGGCTAAATGCCAAAGTTTGCTACCTTGAATACGAGTATGATGCATTTCAGGAGCCGCCAGTAAGCGATCAATATAGGCGGATTGATAAAGTCCCCGTTCTTTTGCTTTTTGACTATTGAGGGTATCTTGCATCATTGTTAAGAACTCTCCTCGTACATATTTTAAAGCAGGCATGGGAAAATAGCCTTTCGGACGATCAATAATGGCATCAGGCACAATACCCCGAGCGATTTGTTTTAAAATATACTTCCCTGTTTCTTTAAATTTAATTTCAGGAGGACAAGCACTGGCAAGTTCCACTAAATGATGATCGAGAAAAGGCACGCGGGCTTCCAATCCCCATGCCATCGTCATATTATCCACTCGCTTAACAGGATCATCCACAATCAAAGTCGTACAGTCTAAACGTAACACTGCATCCATAAAACTATCAGCCCCCGCCTTATCTAAGGCTTTAGAAATATAATCTGCCGTCACATCTTGAGTTAAATAAGGTGTTTCAATCATATTTTTGAATTCAGCATGATCTCGATCAAAATAATATTTTTGAAAACGGCTCAGACGACTGCCTTGTTTTTCTTTGAGCATTTTATAATACCAAAAATAGCCGCCAAAAACTTCATCTGCCCCTTGTCCTGATTGCACAACTTTGATTTGTTGACTGACTTGTTCTGATAATAAATAAAATGCCACTGCATCTTGTCCAAACATGGGTTCTGCCATCATTTCAATCGCATTAGGCAATCGTTTTAATACCGCATCATTGGCAATGAGATATTTTTGGTGTTGGGTTTGATAACGTTCAACCACTTGATCTGAAAATTCAAATTCATTGCCTTGTTCTTCTGGTTGATCCTCAAACCCAATAGAAAAAGTCTTAATTTCGGGTAATCCTAACTCCGCTAATAAAGCAACAAGCAAAGAAGAATCTAAACCACCTGAAAGTAAAACACCAACAGGAACATCAGCAATTTTATTACGTTTACTCACTGCTTGTTTTAATACTTGTCCAATTTCACTAATCCATTCAGCTTCTGATTTTGCTTGATTCGGCCGTTGCGCGGTTAATTCCCAATAAGCTTGTTGATCAACCTTGCCATTTTGATGAATTAACATCCAATGGGCGGGGGCGAGTTTACGAATGCCTTTTAATATGGTTAAGGGAGCGGGAACAACCCCATGTAAACTAAATTGAAAATGTAAAGCTTCACTGTCAATTTCAGTATTAACCTCTCCGCCTGCTAATAAAGCTTGAGGATTAGAAGCAAAACGAAAAAATCGGGAATTACGAGTCCAATAAAAAGGTTTAATACCAAATCGATCTCGTGCCATAAATAAGGTTTTATGACGCATATCCCAAATAGCAAAAGCAAACATGCCATCTAAATAACGAGGACAATCTACCCCCCATTCGCGATAAGCTTTTAGAATAACTTCGGTATCCCCATTAGAAACAAAATGATGTCCTTTTCTTTTAAGTTCTTCGCGTAATTCAGGATAATTATAAATAGTGCCATTAAAAACCAAACTTAAACCTAGTTCAGTATCAATCATGGGTTGATTTGATTTGGTTGATAAATCAATAATCGATAAGCGCCGATGTCCAAAGCTCAAAGCGCCATCACTATAACTTCCCGCATGATCTGGACCCCTTGGACGCAATTTTTCCATCATTTTGGCAGTGACCGCCAAATCAGCTAAATTTTGATCTAATCGTAACTCACCACAAATGCCACACATATTTATTTTTCATTTATTTACAAGAATATACATTATAACCGATAATACCCGCTTATTTTTTTGGAGGTTGAAAATGTCATATACAAAAGTCGTCCTTGCCAGCAATAATGCAGGAAAAGTTCGAGAATTTAACCAATTATTTAAAGCATTTAATATTGAAGTCGTGCCACAACAAGAATTTAATATTGAAGAAGTGGAAGAAACAGGCTTAACTTTTGTAGAAAATGCCTTATTAAAAGCCCGTCATGCCGCAAAAATAAGCGGTTTACCCGCCATTGCAGATGATTCTGGCATTGAAGTTGATGCTTTACAAGGCGCCCCAGGTATTTATTCTGCCCGTTTTGCAGGTGAAAACGCCACTGATAAAGCCAATTGTGATAAATTATTAAAAGACTTAACAAACATTCCAGCCGAACAACGCATGGCCCGTTTTCAATGTTTACTTGTTTTTATGCGTCATGGCAATGATCCAGTGCCTCTTATTTGCCAAGGTAGTTGGGAAGGACAAATTTTAACAGAACCCCAAGGTGACAATGGATTTGGTTATGATCCTGTTTTTTATATTGAAGCCCATCAATGTAGTGCCGCTCAATTGCCATCTGAAGTTAAAAATAAACTTAGTCATCGGGGCAAAGCTTTAACTTGTTTGGTTAAAAAATTAGCACTTTAATGAAAACTAAAATTATTATTGGTTTATCAGGTGGGGTGGATTCTGCTGTTGCGGCTCTGTTATTACTAGAACAAGGTTATCAAGTAGAAGCCTTGTTTATGAAAAATTGGGAAGAAGACGATGCGGGAGAATATTGTGCGGCGGCGGTTGATTTAGCCGATGCTCAAGCCGTAGCAAAGCAACTTGATATTCCACTGCATACCATTAATTTTTCCACCGAATATTGGGATCATGTTTTTCAATATTTTTTAGCAGAATATAAAGCAGGACGCACGCCTAATCCTGATATTTTATGTAATACTGAAATTAAATTTAAAGCTTTTTTAGATAAAGCCTTAAGTTTAGGGGCTGATAAAATGGCAACGGGACATTATGCCGAAATAAATCAACAAGGAAAAAGTTTTCAATTATGTCAAGCCGCCGAACAAAATAAAGATCAAACTTATTTTTTACATCAACTCAATCAATATCAATTAGCCCATAGTTTATTTCCTTTAGGAAAAATAAAAAATAAACAAGAAGTCCGTGACATTGCTTTAAAAGCGGGATTTTCCAATGCAAAAAAGAAAGACAGCACAGGAATTTGTTTTATTGGTGAACGCAAATTTAAAGATTTTTTAGCACAATATTTACCCGCCAATCCTGGTAAAATTGTCACCCTTGAAGGACAAGAAATTGCCCAACATCAAGGTTTAATGTATTACACCATTGGACAGCGCCAAGGTTTAGGCATTGGCGGGGTTGCCAATGCCTTAGAAGAACCTTGGTTTGTGGTTAAAAAAGATTTAAAACAAAATCAATTGATTGTCACCCAAGGACATCACCATCCCGCCTTATTATCTGATTATTTAACCACTTTAAAAATGCATTGGATTAATCAAGTAATGCCTGATTTAAATAAAACCTATGTAGCTCGTTGCCGCCATCGCCAAGCTTTACAAAAATGCCAATTAAAGCAATTAGAAAATCAACAATGGCAAGTGATTTTTGAACAACCTCAACGCGCCATTGCGGCGGGGCAATCAGTGGTTATTTATGATAAACAAGTTTGCTTAGGTGGGGGAATTATTGACCATGCCTTTAAAACAACCCACTGAATTATTATTATTAATTCAAGTCCTACCTTTTAACCCATTGATAAATATTTATATTCCTTTATGCAAAATAAATTAGATCTTTTAAAACTCGTGTTAGATGCCAGTTTACCAGTTCAACTTGTTATGTTGATTTTAATCTGTGCTTCTATTGTTTCATGGTTAATGATTTTCGACCGACTCAAAGTTTTAAGAAAAACCAGTAAAGCAACGAAAACCTTTGAGCAACGTTTTTGGAATGGCGGAGATTTAACCAAACTCTATAAAAGTTTAACCGAACAAGAATTAGCTCAAGGCGGAGTGGCTTGTATTTTTCATGCAGGTTTTCGAGAATATTTGCGCCTTCGTGACAGTGCGGTTAGTGATCCTGCTGAAATTGTAGAAGGCACAAGGCGAGCTATGCGGGCTTCTTTAAGTCGAGAAGTTGATCGTTTAGAAACTAATTTATCCTTTTTAGCGACGACAGGATCAATCAGCCCTTATATTGGTTTATTTGGAACCGTTTGGGGCATTATGATTTCGTTTCATGCTTTAGGTTCTGCCAAACAAGCCACATTACAACAAGTCGCACCAGGTATTTCAGAGGCCTTAATTGCCACCGCAATGGGACTTTTTGCCGCTATCCCTGCCGTGGTTGCTTATAATAAGTTTGCCACCAATGTAGATCGACTAGAAAGTCAATTTGATGATTTTATTGAAGAATTTTCAAATATTATTCAACGTCAAGCCGCGATGGCAAAGCGCTAATTGATGGCAACTTCACATAAAAAACGTAAAATGGTCGCTGAAATTAACGTGGTTCCTTATATTGATGTTATGTTGGTTTTATTAATTATTTTTATGGTCACCACCCCTTTATTAACAGAAGGGATTAAAGTCGATTTACCTAAAGCCGATGCCCAAGTAATGGATACGGGAAATATTGATCCTTTAATTATCACCGTTGATAAAGCAGGACAATTTTATTTAGCTTATCAAACCAGTAAAGGATTTCCCTTAAGCAAAGCGGAATTATTCCAACAAGCCTCTGAATTATTATCCGAACATCCGACTTTAGATGTCATGATTAAAGGCGATCAAAATATTAATTACGGGCGAGTTGTTGAAGCAATGGTGACTTTAAAAAAAGCGGGAGCAGCTTCGGTTGGTTTAATTACTGATTTATCCGAAACTTAAAATCACATGTTTGAGGTTATTAAAAGAAATCCACTCGCTTTATTCTGGGCATTATTATTACATGCTACGTTAATTGCTTTAGTTGTTTTTACAGTTCAACAACAAAAAGAAAAACCAAAACCTAAAAAACCCAAAGTCGATATTATTCAAGCAAAGATTATTGATCAAAGTCGCTTATCTGCTTCAAAAAAAGCCGATATATTAAAAGCCAAACAATTAAGAATTGCTAAAGCCAAAGAAAAAAAACGCAAAGAAGCGTTAGCCCTTAAACGCAAAAAAAATGCCGAAGCCAAAGAAAAAAAACGCAAAGAAACTTTAGCGCTTAAACGCAAAAAAAATACCGAAGTCAAAGAAAAAAAACGCAAAGAAGCGTTAGCGCTTAAGCGCAAAAAAAATGCCGAAATCAAAGAAAAAAAGCGTAAAGAAGCGTTAGCACTTAAACGTAAAAAAAATGTCGAAGTCAAAGAAAAAAAACGTAAAGAAGCGTTAGCACTTAAACGTAAAAAAAATGTCGAAGTCAAAGAAAAAAAACGCAAAGAAGCTTTAGCACTTAAACGTAAAAAAAATGCCGAAGCCAAAGAAAAAAAACGCAAAGAAGCGTTAGCGCTTAAGCATAAGAAAAATGCCGAAGCCAAAGAAAAAAAACGCAAAGAAGCTTTAGCACTTAAACGCAAAAAAATTGCCGAAGCCAAAGAAAAAAAACGCAAAGAAGCGTTAGCACTTAAACGCAAAAAAATTGCCGAAGCTAAAGAAAAAAGACGTAAAGCAGAAAAACAAGCTCGTATTGATGCCGAAACCGCGCTACGCGAACAAGCCATGTTAGAAGCAATGGAGTTAGAACGCTTAGAAGCCGCAAATAGCCGAGAAAACGCGGCTTTTAGTTTAGCCGTTAAACGAAAAATTGAACGAAATTGGCGTAAACCACTCCATACAGCCAAGGGTTTAAAATGTACTGTAACCGTTCGTTTATTAGTCAGTGGCGGGATTATTTCAGTACGAATTACCAAATCAAGCGGAAATAGCGCTTATGATGACTCTGTTTATAAAGCTGTGTTAAAATCCGACCCATTATTACGACCGCCTTCTGGATTGGCTCGAAAAATAATTTTAGAATTTCAAGAAGATGATTAAATTTATGTTATATAAAAGATTTTTTAGTTTTATTTATTTATTACTTTGCACTCAAATAGCATTCGGTGAAGCCTTAACAATTACCGTAACAGAAGGATATAAAGGGGCAAAACCCGTTGCCATTGTTCCTTTTGAAAGTGCTTCTGAATTACCTGAAAATATTTCTAATATTATATTTAGTGATTTAAAACGCAGTGGACGTTTTAATTTACAAAATTCCAATCAATTTCCCGCCTTACCCCATTATGGCAATGCCGTTCAATTTCCACAATGGCGTGCCATTGATTCTGAATATTTAATTATTGGAGGCGTTAAAGTCAATGGTCCTGGTGGTTATATTATTCGTTTTGAAATCTTTGATGTGGTCAAAGGGGAATTATTAAAAGTTTATAATTTAACAGCAACTGAAAACCAATTGCGCCGTGCTGCTCATAAAGCCGCTGATTTAATTTATCAAGTTTTAGAAGGGGTACCTGGTGATTTTTCATCACGAATTGCTTATATTACAACCAATCGATTATTAGATGGACGGGATAAGATCACCTTAAATGTCGCGGATGCGGATGGTCATAACCCACAAACGATGGTGACAGGACGTGAACCTATTATGTCTCCGAGCTGGTCTCCTGATGGTCGTAAACTGGCTTATGTTTCTTTTGAAAACCGTTTACCTGCCATTTTTATTCAAGATTTACGTAGTCAACAACGCTTTAAAATAGCGGCTTTTAAAGGCATTAATGGCGCGCCTGCTTGGTCTCCTGACGGGCGAAAAATAGCAATGACATTATCCAAAGATGGTAATTCAGAAATTTATGTGATGGATTTAAGCACTAAAAAATTATCTCGTTTAACACGTCATCGGGCCATTGATACCGAAGCCAGTTGGTCAAATGATGGTCAATCTCTTATTTTTACTTCCGATCGAGGCGGTAAACCTCAAATATATAAAGTTTCTATTAATGGTGGAAAACCGCAACGCTTAACTTGGAATGGCAATTATAATGCGCGCGCTCGTTTTTCACCCAATGGGAAACAAATTGTGATGGTGACGCGTGAACAAGGGCGTTATCAAATCGCCATTCAAGATTTAGCCACAGGACAAGCTAATGTATTAACCAATGGTCGTTTAGATGAATCCCCTAGTTTTTCACCCAATGGTAGTATGGTTATTTATGCGGGACAAGAGAGAGGTAAAGGCATCCTTTCAATGGTTTCAGTTGATGGTTTAGTAAAACAACGACTAGCAACACAAACAGGGAATGTACGGGAACCTGTTTGGTCCCCTTATCGCCAAAATTAATTAAAATATAATGAGATTGTAAGATGAAAAAAATTAAAATTTATGGGCTAATTATTTTAAGCCTAACCTTAATCGCTTGTGACAATGTGAAAAAAAAGGAAGAATCCGCGTTGTCTATGAGTGAAATACAAGTGGGGATGTATAAAGATGAAAAGGGCAATATTTATTATGGGGATGGACGCCTTTATAAATCAGTAGATGGTTCATTAGTTGTAGAAACAAGCCAAACAGAGAGTTCAATCACCCGATTACCAGCCACAACAACGGTTACAACAGGCGCTATTTCGGATACAGGAATGGTGAATTATAGCGAAGGAAGTTCAACTTATAGTGATGTCAATATTGTATCAAGTGGTCCCGCCACTCTTTATGATGAAGATGGTATTCCAGTAGGAGCCGTTGAATGTAATAATAGCATTCCCGAATGTCGCGAATTTGGGTTTAATAAAGATGTTTATCTTGATCAAACCACTTTAAATCAAAATACTTTGGCTTATCAACCGCCCAGTAATAGTCAAGGGGCTATTACAACCATTGATTGGAATCAAACCTCAACTAAAGTCAATCAATTTGCCATTAAAAGTGATGGTAAAACAGTTTATTTTAATCTTGATCAAAGCACCATTAAACGCAACTATATTAAAGTATTAAGACGCCATGCAAATGACCTTATTAATAATCAAGATTTACGTGTTTTAATTGAAGGTCATGCGGATGAGCGGGGTTCTCGTGAATATAACATTGCTTTAAGTGAGCGAAGAGCCAAAGCAGTACAACGTTTTTTAGAGGCGGAAGGCGTGTTATGGAGTCAAATGACAACCGTTGCTTATGGCGAAGAACGCCCCAATGATATGGGACATAATCAATCCGCATGGGCTAAAAATCGTCGCGCTATTCTGGTCTACCAATGAAAACAATTACTTTTATCCTTCTTGGTTTAATAACCCTTCCTAGTTTTGCTGATATTATTGTTGATGAACGGCGGTTTTTACGGTTAGAACGCCAAGTACGAAATATTAGTGAATTAATGCTTGAAGTTGAAAATTTACAAGAAGAAAACCGCCAATTACAAGGTGATATTGCTGAACAACGTCATTTATTTGAACGTTTTAAAGCTCGTCAAAAAGAATTAGCCCAAGATTTTGATGATCGTTTAGAAGCTTTAACAAATCAGCCAATGGTTGCCGTTAAAACCCCTCCTGTTACTCCAAGCCGTTTGCCTATTGAAAAACCTAAAAATGAAAAAGGAGATTATAAATCGGCTTATCAATTACTAAGTCCTAAAAAACGTCAATACCAAAAAGCCATTCAAGCTTTTGAACAATTTATTAGTGATTATCCTAATAGTAAATTATTAGCCAATGCTTATTATTGGTTGGGTGAAGCAAATTATGTCAAACAACGCAATGACGACGCTTTTAATGCTTTTAATAAAGTAGTCAAGTCTTTTCCAAAAAGCCCAAAAGTTTCGGGTGCTTTACTTAAAATAGCCTATATTGAGATAGCACAAGGTAATAAAAAGGCGGCAAAAACGACGTTAATTTATATTTTAAAAAAATATCCAAGTAGCACCGTTGCTCGTATGGCTAAATCACGTTTAGAACGATTAAATTATGAGTGAAGAAATATTAATTAATGTA
>Ga0256847_1000517_pt1 | contig 24065 bp, 16 predicted proteins | sample TeddybearmetaG_FD_189099 | JGI IMG/M metagenome (GOLD analysis project Ga0256847, IMG submission 189099) | Hydrothermal vent microbial communities from East Pacific Rise, Pacific Ocean - Teddybear | ecosystem: Environmental > Aquatic > Marine > Hydrothermal vents | place: Pacific Ocean: East... | reverse complement strand
CATTCTTAAATTAATCAAAAAAACGTCATTGCTGCATTGTTTTATCAGGAATCTACTGATATTTTGCTCATTGTTTAAGTTTGAGATAATATTTATGTCTCAAAGCATTTAGAACCCAAATAGAACACTTTTGGGATGACGGATTTGACCGTTTAACTATTTCAAAAACTGTGCCGCTCTTGTCGTAGAACATAACATGACGAGTAGATCGTTTACTTAAATTATTAGGATTTGTTTATATGTCACGTGTAATTATTCTTGTACTCGATAGTTTGGGAATAGGTGCAACTGCGGATGCTGAAAAATTTGGTGATGTCGGTGCAAATACACTGGGTCATATTGCCGAGTGGTGCGCGCTAAAAAATAAGTACAAAGATCGACAGGTAGGGGCATTACGGATCCCAAACATGATCAAGCTAGGGTTGGCAAAAGCCAATCAACTAGGCAGTGGTGTATTTCCCACCGGTCTTGATCCTGATATTCCTATTACTGGATTATATGCAGCTTGTTCCGAGGTTTCTACCGGTAAGGACACTCCATCGGGTCATTGGGAAATTACTGGTGTTCCTGTTCGCTTTGATTGGGGATATTTCCCCCGGCAAATACCTTGCTTCTCTGAATCTTTGACTAACGCGCTAAAAACAAAAGCTAATCTAGCGGGCATTTTAGGTAATTGTCATGCCTCAGGAACAGAGATTATTGAGAGACTCGGAGAAGAGCATATTAATACGGGCTATCCCATTTGCTACACCTCTGCTGATTCTGTTTTCCAAATTGCTGCACATGAAAAAAGTTTTGGATTAGAGAAGCTTTACCAAGTTTGCGAAGTGGCTAGAGAATTAATTGATGAATTAAAAATAGGGCGGGTTATTGCTCGTCCCTTTGATGGTGATCCCGGTAGTTTTTATAGAACGGGTAATCGAAAAGACTACACAACGCCTCCTCACGCAGAAACTTTACTAGACAAATTAGTTCAAGTGGGAAGAGAAGTTCATTCGGTTGGTAAAATTGCTGATATTTTTGCTCATAGGGGTATTACTCATAAAAGCAAAGCGGCTGGACATGATGAGCTCTTTGAGGCGACTTTAAGTTCAATGCAAGAGGCGAAGGATGGTAGTTTGATTTTCACCAATTTTGTCGAATTTGATCAATCATTTGGGCATCGGCGAAACGTGGGTGGTTATGCTGCGGCATTAGAGCATTTTGATCAGCGCCTACCGGAAATCATGCAAGCAATGACGCAAGATGATTTATTAGTACTAACCGCGGATCATGGTTGCGACCCAACTTTTCCGGGGAATGATCATACGAGAGAACATATCCCGTTTGTGGCGTTTTCACATGCTATGAAGGGTGAAACCAATGCCGGTATTCGAGGCAGTTTTTGTGACATTGGGCAATCGATCGCCACACATTTACAAATAGCGCCTCTTGAAGAGGGGGTGAGTGTGTTTTAATGATTTCTCACCCTCTCTGTACAAATTGTATGATTGTAGCTCACACGTCCTTAACGGAAGAGGGTTTGGGAGCGGAGAAAATGTATCTACTTAGTTCCAAAAATCTTATCACCAGCATCGCCCAAACCAGGAACGATATAACCATTTTCATCAAGATGATCATCGATGCTTGCCGTATAAATATCCACATCTGGATGAGACTTTTGCAATCTTGCAATTCCTTCGGGCGCAGCCACCAAGACTAACGCTCTAATATCTTTACAGCCAGCCTTTTTAAGCAATTCAATAGTAGCCTCCATCGAACCGCCTGTGGCTAGCATAGGATCGATAATAAGTGCGATCCGCTGGTCAATTTTATTGGTCAGTTTTTCAAAATAACTAACGGGTTCTAAAGTTTCTTCATCGCGGTATAAACCAACTACGCTGATTTTGGCGCTGGGCATCATTTCTAGCACTCCATCAAGCATTCCAATGCCCGCTCGCAAAATAGGCACTACGGTCGCTTTTTTGCCTTTGATTTGTTGACCTGTGATAGGGCCTTGCCAGCCTTCGAGAGTGTAATCTTCAAGCTCTAAATCCTTGGTGGCTTCATAAGTAATTAAACTTCCAACTTCTGCGGCCAGCTGTCTAAAACTGCGAGTGCTTCTATCGTTTTGCCGCATCAGGCTGAGTTTATGTTGAATCAGTGGGTGTTTTATTTCGAAAACGCTCATTGTTAGCTCCTTATTTGGTACTTAACCTCAATTCTTGGTAAGAGCAGCCAATAATAACTTTTATGTAAGATAAAACAAGGCTCACGGGCCAGTATCAGTATTTTAGTGACTATCAAGGCAAGATTGTGCGTTAATAGCTTGCTATTGAAAGCAATCTTAACGCCGAGAGTCGCTAAAATACTGGTGCTGGATGGTTGCTCTTATCCAGGGTTGAGGTTACTTATATTAATCACAATCGCCCTTGCTAAAAGCTTCATACTGGTCGGGATAAGCCACTTTTAAGAACTGATGGTAATGTTGTTTCGCTTCATCGGACTCACTCATCTCTTTATCGCTGACCATTTTGTCTACTTTTGTATAGTGGAAAATTTTTATGATAGATGCATTATCCTGCCACTCTTCCTCCATTTGCTTAACATTCTTGGCACTATCGTCGATAAAATAAATGTGTTTATAGGTTTTATTGGCTTGCTCAAGAACCGTTTTAAGAACCAGACCCTTATTAAGTCCTGAAGACATCACAATTCCCTTATCGTAGGTCACTCGCGCCGTTCGTTTAGTATCATTAAATTGAAAGTCCAATCTGGTATTAACGATTGAAAATTGTTTGCTGGCAAGGAAAATCCCATGTTTTGCTAGCTCTCTTTCAGTTGCCACTCTGTATTTAGCCGTTCTAGCGGTTAATATCATCAAATCATAGTCTTTGAACTGATTAAAAATTTCGACCGCATCACTTTGGGTCAGTTTTGTTGATCCTACTTCAAACAGGGTGCCTAGCGTTCTGAACATGCAGTGAAATTGTTGATTTTTGTTAACGGAAACTAATTTCCCCATGGGATTGTACACAACTCGACCTCGCTGCCATTTATACCATTTACCACTTCCTACAAAATTAACGGCTTCGAGTAAGGTATCGTCAATATCAAAAATTACTAAGGTGTTCTTTTTGTCAGGTTTGTCGAGTTTTATCTGTTCCGCTAATACTGATAAATCTTTAACATTCTTGTAAACGATTGATTGAGCTGGAAGTTGACAGGAACTCAGTGCAATTGAGAGAGTTATTGAAATGGTTTTAAACCAGGATTTGTAAAACATCTAGTGATTATCTCTTTGTTGTTATTTTTTAAATAATTCGTCTAAATAAAACGCTATTCTTATGCCTGCCTGTTTGAGGCGGCGTTTTATGATTGGTAGGTTATTGTATAAATAATCATAGCCCAAGGAGTCTTTTTTAGGATATATGGTATCTCTTATTTTTACACTTTCATTAATCCATACAAGAGGATTGCTCGTCTGCCATGCCTTTATGTCTTCACTAGTTATTTCTTTGTCTAACCAATTTGACCATTCGGTATAGCTCAACTGACGTTGACTGGTTAATCCTTTATCCCATAGTCGGTGAAGATTAGTGTCCTTGCCAAAAAACTTGAGTTCTATGTTGTTACCACCTCGATCAGTGCCATTACCGGCATGTAAAGGTTGGTGAAGATCTCCAATAATATGAATACTGAATTTTAGCGCTAATGACTTATCAGCCTTAGAAGCATTGGGGTCTCTAAGCGTTTTAGCGAACATATCGAGTGCGACCACCGCATCTCCTCTTGATGGTGCGCCTACTTCTTCGTAGGTTTTTCCTTTTGGGATCGTGACATAGTGGTAGGACCCAGCCGTTTTCTGCCAATATTCCGCTGGATCGGAACGCATTTCATCTGCGTAGTTAGATGCTTCCGCAAGACTTTGGTACCCTATAAGGCCCCTGATAGCTTGTTTGGTGCGTGCATTAATATGTCTTTCAGCTATCTCGCCGGTGACTCGATGCTCAGTTTGCCCTAAAGCAAAAATACCGTTCGAAAAGCTCGTCAAAATTAACAACAAACACAACTTCATTAATAATCTCCAAAAAGAGTGATAATTCGATCAGAATTTGATCGAATCACAACAAAATTAATGTCACAATAGCCGCTAATGTTGGTGAAATCATCTCTAGCTGTTCAAATCACATCAGTTTCATTCCGATGATACACATAACTAGCTGTATTTACAGGTAAAAATAAATTTATTATTTCTTCTTGACTAAAAAGTCAAGATTCAATAATGTAGCACTAGTATTTCTAATATAAAAACAGTTCTAACTAATGGGTAGCATTATTGCTAACCAAACAATTATTCAAGTCGATTCTGACTAATAACAGGGGAAATCAATGAAGACCAAACTGAGTAAAATTGCAATTGCAGTCGCTTTGACAGTAGGAATGTCAGCGACGGTAACCGCAGCTGTTACTTCTTCAATACGGGGTAATGTCGCCACAGAAGCAGGAACTACCTTTTCTGCGGCAACAGTAACCATCACACACACAGCATCGGGTACTGTATCGACAACAACAACAAATGAAAAAGGTGTGTTTTCTGCACGAAGTCTTCGGGTGGGTGGTCCTTACTCGATTGTAATTAGCGGCGACGGATTTCAGACAGTTAGAGTCGATGACGTTTACCTGTCTCTTGATCAGGTTTTTTCACTGCCAGTCGTAGTAGAAACGCAGGAATCAGGAAACGTACTCGTAGTGACCGGTAGTCGTCAAGGTTTGAGTGGTTTTTCTAATGAAGGATTGAGCACCAGTATTGGAATTCAAGGACTTCAGGAACTGGCTTCGATTGACCGTGATATCACTGACGCGGCTGTATTGAATCCATTCGCTTCAGTAAATCTCCAAAGTGGCGGTGCGAAAGAATTAACGATTGCGGGGGCAAACAACCGCTTTAACTCACTGACGATAGACGGTGTTGCTTTGAACGACCGTTTTGGTCTAAATGCAAATGGTTACCCAACACAGCGCTCTCCTATCTCTTTTGATGCAATCGAATCGCTTTCGATTCAGACTGCACCTTTCGATGTCGAATACAATGGTTTCACTGGCGGTACCATCAACGCTGTTACCAAATCCGGTACTAATGAATTTAAAGGCTCAGTGGGTTACTACTACACTGACGATTCATTGATAGGTAATAAAAGCAAAGATGACGAATTTGACTTCACTTTTGAAGAAAAAACCATTGCTGCTACAATTGGTGGTCCAATCATTAAAGACAAACTGTTTTTCTTCCTCTCTTACGATAAGTATGAAGAAATTGCACCGCTTAATCGTGGACCAGTAGGTTCTGGTGCTTTGAATATAGAAGACGACATCACAGCCCAAAATGTTTCGGAAGTGGGTCAAATTATTTCTGATGTTTGGGGTTTCGACATTGGAGGCTTCACTAAGGATCCTGCTCAAGATGAAAAAATTCTTGCAAACATAGACTGGAACATAAACGACGATCACCGTGCGAAGTTCACCTATCTCAACACCGAAGGCAACAATATTCGAGAACAAAATGGTAACAACTTCCTTACGTCGGGCAATAGACTTGGTGCCTCGTCGACTTGGTATGACCGTTCTGAATCGGTTGAAAGCTTTATCGCTCACGTATTTTCTGATTGGACGCCCAATTTTTCAACTCAGTTCAAGATCGCAAGCACCACGCAAGCGACCGGTCAAAACTCCTTAAATGGTGCAGAATTTCCGTCTTTCGGTATTCGTCTGAATGACTCTGATAACTTTGAAGATGTAAACGGCGACGAAGTCGATCCGAATGGAGATGACGCATATCTTGTTACTGGCCCAGACCGTTTCCGTCACGGTAACCAACTTGATCAGGAGTTTTTCCAAATCAAATTTGTAGCTCAATACTCTATGGGCGATCATGTATTTAAAGCCGGTTTTGAGCGAGAAGAAGTTGATATTAACAACTTGTTCGCGCAAAACTCAGAAGGTTCTTATGCATTTGATCCAGTGTTTGATGCTACTGGTGCGTTGGTCAGCACCGGTTTACAAGGTCTCCAGAACGCGACTGCAACAGGCCTTTTATACAACAACGCGGTAACTAACGATGAAAACGACCTGCGTGCAATTTGGGGTTACAACTACAACTCTCTATATGTGCAGGATAGCTGGGACGTGAATGCAGATCTTGCTGTAGAGTACGGTATTCGTTACGACTGGTATGAGTCTGAAGGTGAAATCCGTGAGAATCAGAACTTCATCAACCGTTATGGATTTTCCAATACCAATGATATCGATGGGTTGGATGTAATACTGCCAAGAATTTCATTCAAGTGGCTTGCATTAGATGACACTACCATTCGTGGTGGAATTGGTCGTTTCTCTGGGGGGGCACCAGGCGTTTGGCTTTCAAATAGCTATTCTAACGATGGCGTAATTTCCGATAGCTCGAATGCATTCGGAACAGTCCTCGTGCCAACCACACCTGATCCAGCAACGGGTCAGTACATTCCTCAAGGTGTGCTTGATTCACTGGCGAACAATGCACCAGATGGCTCGGTGAACGCACTTAGTCCAGACTTCGAAATTCCAACAACTTGGAAGTTTAGTGTTGGTGTCGCCCACGAAACTGATCTTGGCTTCCTTGGTGAGGATTGGTTATTATCCGCTGACTTCCTCTACAACAAACTTGAGGATGCCTCTTTCTGGTCTGATGCACGTTGTAACGTAGAAGGTACCGCACCTGATGGTCGGAACGTATATGATTGTGGCAATGTAGTTAGTGGTGCTGGTCGTGACCCTGAAGCACTTGTTGTTGGTACTTTCAAGGACGGCGGCAGTAGCACATTGTTGGCTATCTCAGCATCTAAAGATTGGGATACCTCTGTTGGTAATTTCGACGTGTTCATGAGCTACACCTACGCTGATATTGAAGATATTGGTTATGGCACATCATCTACAGCCACATCTAATTACTCTGATTTTGCTGCATATGACCGCCAAGCGCCACGAGTAGGCACTTCAAACTATCAAGTAGAGCATCTGTACAAAGTACGTTTCAACTGGAGAAAAGAACTTATTGAGGGTTATGAAACTAAGGCGTCAGTGTTTGTAACTGGTCGCACAGGTCAGCCCTACAGCTACACGTTTGCTGAGAACAATAACTGTGTGCTTGACATAGGTGGCGGCCGATGTGCTCGTGAAAGTCGTAACGATGATGCGGGTCATTTACTTTACGTTCCATCAGGTCCGAACGATCCGTTGTTTTCACCCTTGTCCTTCGGTGGCAACGCTGCTGACCAGCAGGAGTTCTTTGACTACATTAATAGCTCAGAGTTGGCTAAATACGCAGGTGGTATTGCGCCGCGAAATGGTGATAACTCATCGTGGACGACTCTCTTTAACGTGCGATTCCAGCAAGAGTTGCCGGCGTTTGCTGAGGATCATAAATTTCGAGTTTTCTTAGATATTGAGAATTTCGGTAATTTACTTAATAAAAACTGGGGTCGTATTGAGCGCACCCAATACGAGTTCGAGCGCGATGTGGTATCCGCTCGAATTACCAATGGTCAGTACGAGTACTTAAGGCTTGAAGATGAAGATCGTATCGAAAATCTAGAAGTGTTAAGTCAGTCTGTTTGGCAGGTTCAGTTCGGCGTCAAGTACGAATTTTAATTTACTGAACTGATACTGAAAGGTAAAAGAATCAAACCGGAGACTTGTTCTCCGGTTTTTTTTCGACTTAAGTTTTTATTGGAATAAAATCTAGCTGTGCATTCTGTTTGGGATTATGGACATACGAGACAAGCCCTCCTTTCTACTAGGTATGCAGTAATAGAAATGAACAATAGATATCCCAAATGATAGCCTTAGGTTTAGAGCTGAAGAGTCTACTTGAAAGCATAAGTTAGGTGTTCAGGATGGGCGCCAATACGAGCTTTCTAAGTGTGTTTGAAAGAAAGTAAATATAAGGCGCTAAGTTACAAGACTTAGCGTTATTCTCAATCGTTTTTAAGAACGTCATCCCTGCAGTCTTTAAGTAGCGAGCTATCATTGTCATTAAGTAGATTGCCGCCTAATGACTGCGGGAATAACGGGCTAACAAGAAGGATCTATTATTTAACTGAGTAGTTACGAACCTTAAAGATGAATTGTTTCTCAGAAGTAGTCAGTGCTTAGTCTGTTCTCTAATTTAGCATAGGACGCATGAACTTTCGTATCAGAGCAAGAAATAGGAAAACTGCTGTAAGAGAATAAACCTTTGCCCTTCCGATCATCCGTTAAATAAATTTTGGTGGAACAAATTCCTGATAAACAATTTGGCAACAAGGTAATACCTTCGTGATTACCGCTATCACCAGGCAAGTCATAGCTTTCTAAAATATCATGTCTTTTGCTCTTTGTATTTATTTCCACTAGCTTGTTTTTATCATCATATAAGGCGTACAAAATATTCTGACTTGGGTCAAAGTACAGATCTGAGATGTCGTTATTGAAATAGCCCTTATAGGGTTGGAATTCGTCAATGTTATTGACCAGTCGATGAGTAGTATTGGGGCTGGTATTTAAATCAACTTCGTAGACGTAAATGTGACCATTTTTTTGAGAGCTAGCATAAAATACGCCTCCAGAAGAGCGATTGCCATAAGGATGAGAGCCATTAGGTATCCAAGTTAAGCCTTCCAATCCTTTTGTAAAGCCCGTTTTCATATCCAGTGCCCATTTTCGGTTGGTTGGTAGAAGCGTCTCTACATCTATTTGCCAGATTTGCGCACGTTTTTTATCGCAGATTTTAATGCTGCGTTTATCGTAATAACAAATAACTCGTCGCTCAATACCAACGTAAATATAGCCTGAGTTTTTGCCTGTTGTAGCAACGGCCTCCATATCGAGACCTTTTTCAATTTTCACATACCGCCGTTCGCTACCGTCGATTTTCATGCTGGCGATTGAACCCTGATCATCAACAACGTAAATCAAATCAGTCGGGGGATCGTAAACGGTACCACTCGATTCAAAACCTTTCAGCGGAATATTAGTGCCGGTTGAAACTGCTGGCCAAGGGCTACGGGCATAAATAGGTTGAATTAAGAGAAATGTCAGTAAAGTAATGATGAATTTTTTAAACACAAATAGAGCCCTTTTCATTTTAATAGACGTAAAATATATCCCCCTAGATAACCGTCTGTAATTAGATTAACATCAATTATTATTGTTACAAACCAATGTGAGTGATAATTTGACTTAGTAATTGTATCAATTTACTTCTTGACTAAATGGTCAAGATTGAATAATGTTGAGCGATAAGGACGTATTACCCCAGAGCGTAAGAAATTATAGAGTAAACAAGCTGAACTTTGGCTTAATAGAAAGGAATAATAATGTCGTTCGGATTATGTAATAGCACAACTAATCGTTCTATTTCGTGTAAGGAAATAGAAGAAAACTTCGCTGATTTACATCATCCGTTAAGCCAATTACAGGCTAAGGCGGAAGCTAGCCGCTGTTTGTATTGCTACGATGCTCCTTGTATTAATGCATGTCCAACGGGCATAGATATTCCCACATTTATCCATCAAATTAGAACTGATAATATTATCGGTTCAGCAAAAACAATTCTCTCTGAAAATATTATGGGTGGAACTTGCGCTAGAGCCTGCCCGACAGAGATATTGTGCGAACAATCCTGTGTGTTGAACGCTTCCCTGCAAGAACCCGTGAAAATAGGCGCTTTACAACGATTCGCTGTGGATCCTGTTATAGACAGTATTAACGGGACCAAAGAAAAGGATAAACACCCGTTTACCAGACAAAATGAAACCGGGAAAAAACTGGCTATTATTGGTGCTGGTCCAGCGGGGTTATCATGCGCGCATAGAGCCGCAATGCTTGGACATGAAGTAACCATTTTCGAAGCAAAATCTAAACCAGGCGGTTTGAATGAATACGGTTTGGCGGCTTATAAAATGGTGGATGATTTTGCTCAAAGGGAAGTAGAATTTCTATTAGGTATCGGTGGAATACGCGTTGAATATAGCAAACACCTTAACAAAGACGTATTTTTGACTCAGTTGCAATTAAAATATGATGCAGTATTTATCGGTATTGGACTTGGTTCTGTCAACAAACTGGGCATAGATAGTGAAAGTAACACCTCTATTATTGATGCGATTGAATTTATTCAGCGCATTCGACAAGCAAGCGATAAATCGAGTGTTAAGGTTGGAAATAATGTGTTAGTCATTGGCGCTGGTAATACCGCTATTGATGCCGCCATACAAGCAAAACGACTAGGTGCAACCCATGTAACTTTAGTTTATCGACGAGACGAACAGGCGATGACTGCGACTGAGTGGGAAGTTGATTTGGCAAGACGTAACGATGTAAAACTCGTATTTTTCGCTGCGCCGGATAAATATGATCCTGCTGGCGCCAAAATGATCTTCAAGAAAACGACAATCGATGCTGGCAAATTGAAGCTTACCGATGAGTCATTTGAACTACCCGCTGATATGATACTTACCGCCATAGGTCAAAAATTAAACATTGACTCAATTGTCGAGGACAAAAGAGAGCCAAATCTAAAAATTGTGAAAGGAAAAATAGTTATCTCTGAGCGTTATGAAACATCACTTAAGGGCGTTTACGCTGGAGGTGATTGTGTTCAAGGTGACGATTTGACCGTGCAAGCGGTGCAAGACGGTAAGCAAGCGGCTCATTCCATCCATGATTATTTAATGGCGCAGGGGTAATTTATGGCTGATCTTAAATGTAAAATTGCCGGTATCGATAGTATTAACCCATTTTGGTTAGCTTCAGCGCCCCCCACAGATAAATACATAAACGTTGTTCGATCATTTGAAGCTGGCTGGGGCGGTGTCGTATGGAAAACACTCGGTGAAGATCCGGCAGTTGTTAATGTTTCTAGCCGATATGGCGTTCATCAAAATGAATCACAAAATATTATAGGTATTAACAATATTGAATTGATTTCTGATCGGCCCTTGCAAATAAATCTCGACGAGATAAAAAGAGTCAGAAAAGAGTGGCCCGATAGGGTCATTATTGGTTCGATGATGGCCATTATTGAGGAGAGTGCCTGGAAAAATTTAGCGATTGCTATCGCAGAAACGGGGGTACAAGGTATTGAGTTGAATTTGGGCTGTCCGCACGGCATGTGTGAACGAGGTATGGGATCGGCAATCGGTCAAGTGCCAGAAATGGTCGAAAAAGTCACCCGTTGGGTTAAAGATGTGGTTGATATTCCAGTATTCACTAAACTAACGCCAAACATCACTAATATTTTATGGTCAGCAGAAGCGGCTATGCAAGGCGGCGCAGATGCGGTCTCCTTGATTAATACAATAAACTCGATAGTTGCCGTTGATCTAGATTTAATGGCTCCAACACCTTTGGTTGACGGAAAAGGAACTCATGGTGGATATTGCGGAACTGCAGTAAAACCAATCGCATTAAATATGGTGGCAGAAATCGCACGAAATGAAGCGACTAAAAATCTACAAATGTCCGCCATTGGAGGGATAGAAACTTGGCGTGATGCAGCGGAATTTATCGCTTTAGGTGCAACAGGATTACAAGTGTGCACTGCCGCTATGTTATATGGTTTTAGAATTGTTGACGATATGATTGCGGGGTTATCCAATTGGATGGATGAAAAAGGTTACCAAACGATTGATGATTTTCGCGGTAAGGCGGTGGTTAATACTGTGGATTGGAACGCGCTAAATATGAATTTTGACAGCAAAGCCCATATTGATCCCGAAACTTGTATCGAATGCGGTCGCTGCCATATTGCTTGTGAAGATACGAGTCATCAAGCAATTACTTTTGATACAAACGAAGATGGGAAACGGATATTTACTGTGGTAGATGAAGCATGTGTGGGTTGTAATTTGTGCGCTATTGTTTGTCCTGTTCCTGATTGTATAGAGATGAGAAGTGTTGCCAATGGTCTGGATTATGTTACCTGGCCAGAACATCCGCTGAATGTTAATAAATAGTGTTTTTGTAAATATCATACACCCTAGCCTTCTCCCCTCAAGGGAGAGGGGACTATTGGCTCGTTCGATTTAGTTCCTTCTCCCTTGAGGGGACCTCTACATGGATGTAGTTGGAACAGGTCATGCAGGAGCAATTACCTGAGAAGGTTGGGATGAGGGTGAAAAAATACGAAACGTCAGTGAGATACAAATTAATTATTAAGAACAAAACCAACGAAATTTCAGGAGCAAATCAAAAATGAGTAATAGTGCAAGTTTAAGTGTAAGCAACAGCAATGCAAACTTAAGAGGCGGCTTGATCCAAATGGCGCTTAAATGTTCCACCGATAACGATCCTGAAACCATTCGCCAAACCATGATTGAAGCTCACATTCCGCTAATTAAGGAAGCAGGCGAAAAGGGTGTACAGGTTTTGTGTTTTCAAGAAGTTTTTACTCAGCCTTATTTTTGCCCGAGCCAAGATCCGAAATGGTATGCGAGCGCTGAGGCTATCCCTGAAGGGCCCACGGTTCAGTTGATGCAAAAATATGCGGCAGAATATAAAATGGTTATTGTCGTTCCCATTTATGAAAAAGACGCAGTCACAGGCGTTTATTACAATACAGCCGCTGTAATTGACGCCGATGGAAGCTATTTAGGGAAATATCGGAAAACACATATTCCTCAGGTAGCAGGATTTTGGGAGAAGTTTTACTTCAAGCCCGGCGCGTCGGGTTGGCCAGTGTTTGAAACTCAGTATTGTAAGCTAGGTGTTTATATTTGCTATGATCGTCATTTCCCTGAAGGCTGGAGAGCTTTAGCACTAAATGGTGCTGAATATATCGTTAATCCATCGGCGACCGTTGCCGGCTTGTCGGAGTATTTATGGAAATTAGAGCAACCTGCATCAGCCGCAGCTAATGGTTGTTGGATAGGTGCTATTAATCGAATAGGTCATGAGCAGCCATGGGATATCGGTGAGTTTTATGGTCAAACCTATTTTGTGAATCCAAGAGGACAAATAGAAAAAGAAGCCAGTCGAGATAAAGACGAACTCCTTATTCATGATATGGATATGAGCATGGTTCAAGAAGTTAGAAATAACTGGCAGTTCTTTAGAGATCGCCGTCCTGATGCGTATGGCAAGTTGACGGATTTAGAGTAGATAGTTAAAGCAGACGTGTCATTGCGGGTACAACGCAGCAATCTCCCAAAGGTATACATACCACACTTATGGAGATTGCCACGTCGTTCCTCCGATCAATCACAGTGTATAATATATATCCGTGAAACTTCATAATAGGAACAAAATGAACGCTTCTGATAATAATAACAATAGAACCTCTGATGATTTATGGAACGAAGATTTAGCACCCGCTACTGCAGAGCAAAGAACTTGGGATTGGAAATCCTATGCCGCTCTTTGGGTGGCTATGGTAGTTTGTGTGCCTACCTACATGTTGGCTGGCGGACTAGTCGCTGAAGGCATGTCCTGGTGGCAGGCCGTTCTAACGGTTTTGTTAGGTAACCTCATTGTTCTAGTTCCCATGATTTTAATTGGTCATGCCGGTGCAAAGCACGGCATTCCATTCCCTGTTTTACTGCGTTCTTCATTTGGCACCAAGGGTGCTCGCATTCCTGCGGTGGCGAGAGGTTTGGTTGCTTGTGGTTGGTTTGGTATCAATACTTGGGTAGGTGGCTCTGCTATTTACGTTATCGTCAATGGTCTATCTGGTGATGCGATTGTCGGCGATAAAATAGCTTTTCTAGGTATTGATCTTGGGCAATTTATTAGCTTTTTGCTCTTTTGGGTAATGCATCTATATTTCATAAAAAATGGTACAGAAAGCATCCGAAAATTGGAAACCTATGCCGCTCCTTTCTTAATTTTGATGGGTCTCACTTTATTAGGTTGGGCCTATGTTGAAGCGGGTGGTTTTGGTCAAATGTTGTCAGCCCCTTCGCAGTTTGTGGAAGGTGGTATTAAAGAAGGACAATTTCTATCTGTATTTATTGCTAGTTTAACAGCCATGGTTGGTTTTTGGGCAACGATGGCACTTAACATTCCTGATTTTACTCGTTTTGCTAAAAGTCAAAGAGATCAAATTATAGGCCAGGCAGTTGGATTGCCGCTGCCTATGGCATTGTTCGCATTTATTAGCGTTGCGGTGACATCTGCAACCGTTACAATTTATGGAGAAGCAATATGGGATCCCGTCGCTCTCGCCGCGAGAATGGGAGGGTTAGGTGTTGTAGTCGCACTTTGTGCACTGGTTATAGCAACACTAACAACTAATTTGGCAGCAAATATTGTTGCTCCCGCTTACGGGTTTTCTAACTTAAATCCTCGCAAAATCAGTTTTAAAATGGGCGGATATATTACCGCAGGGATCGGCATTGCGATATTTCCGTGGAAACTACTAGAAACAGCGGGTGGTTATTTGTTTGTTTGGTTAATTGGTTATTCAGCACTACTTGGCCCGATTGCTGGAATTTTAATGGTTGATTATTTTATGGTGCGTAAGAGTGAGTTAAATATTGAGGATTTATTTGATCATCGAGGGCAATATGGCGCATGGAATAAGGCTGGAATTATTGCACTAGTTATAGGAATATTACCTAACTTACCCGGATTTTTGTTTAAGGCAGGCATTATAGATAGCGCACCTGATATTTTTGTTAATATTTACGATTTTGCGTGGTTTGTTGGTTTGTTTTTAGCTGGTTCATTATATTTAATTCTTCACAAGAACATCAATAGTTAATTCATAATAAGTAGGAGAATAAAGCAATGTCACTGATCATAAAAGGTGGAACTATTGTAACTGCAGATCAAACTTGGCAGGCCGATATTTATTGTGAAAATGGCGTAATAAAGGCCATCGATAAAGATCTAGATGTCCCTTCAAATGTGGAAGTTGTAGATGCTACCGGTCAGTTAGTCATGCCCGGCGGGATCGATCCTCATACTCACATGCAATTGCCATTTATGGGAACGGTTGCATCAGAAGATTTTTATACCGGAACAGCTGCGGGCTTAGCTGGTGGTACCACAACTATTATTGACTTTGTGATCCCTAATCCCCAACAATCTTTAATGGACGCTTACAAAACATGGCGTGAATGGTCAGAAAAATCCTGCGCCAATTATTCATTTCATGTCGCGGTGACTTGGTGGAATGAAAGTGTTCACAAAGATATGGGAACCTTGGTAAGAGAGGAGGGTGTTAATAGTTTTAAACACTTTATGGCATATAAAAATGCGATTATGGCTGATGATGAAGTTCTCTATAACAGTTTTTCACGGGCACTAGATTTAGGCGCGATAGTAACTGCTCATGCTGAAAATGGAGAGCTAGTTTATCAACTGCAAAGAAAATTACTAGAGATGGGAATTACTGGTCCCGAAGCTCATCCTCTTTCCCGACCACCCGAAGCGGAAGCGGAGGCGGCCAATAGAGCAATAAAATTAGCCAGCGTTATCGGAATTCCTTTATATTTGGTGCATGTGTCTACCAAGGATGCGCTAGATGAGATTTCGCGCGCACGGAGCAATGGACAAAGAGTTTATGGCGAAGTATTGGCGGGACATTTGCTGATTGACGACAGTGTTTATCACAATCCTGATTTTGAGTTTGCAGCGGCCCATGTAATGTCACCTCCATTTAGAGCAAAAGAACATCAAGATGCACTTTGGAAAGGATTACAGTCTGGTAATTTACAAACGACCGCAACCGATCATTGTTGTTTTTGTGCCGATCAAAAAGCAGCGGGTAAAGATGATTTTACTCTCATTCCCAATGGTACTGCTGGTGTAGAAGATCGTATGACCATGTTGTGGACCCATGGCGTTAATACGGGGCGTCTAACACCACAAGAATTTGTCGCAGTAACATCTACTAACACCGCTAAGATATTTAATATTCATCCGCGTAAAGGGTGTATTCAAGTGGGTGCAGATGCTGATCTGATTGTGTGGGATACTGAAGCAACAAAAACGATTTCAAGTAAGACTCATCATCAAAATATTGACTTCAATATTTTTGAAGGACGAGAAGTTAAAGGTTTAGCAACGCATACTATTTGCGATGGACAACTGCGTTATGCAGATGGAGATTTAAGAGTCGAAAAAGGCATTGGGAAATACTTAAAACGACCTGCGTTTCCTAAGGTTTTTGATGCGCTAAAAAAACAAGCGGGCTTAAGTAAGCCCAAGGCAGTAATTCGAAGCTAGAGTCTCGAATAACTCTTCCCTACAAACTCTCGGTAGGAGCTGCGTCCCGCTGCGAAACGATCTTCGGGCAAAACCATTTTTCGAATCAGAATAATCATGTTTGCCGAGATTTTTTTTCGCGGCGAGACGCGCGCTCCTACAGAGAGTGATTTATAAGGCTAGCTTAAGAAGCTAGTCCCCATAAGGGATCCAGATGTTTTTAACTTGACACGCGTGTCTCAAGAACTGTTTACCATCACCAATTTGATACCAATTGGTCTGCTTGCCGTAATTGGTCCAAGTCCGTTTTAGATTATCCGCTGATGCTAATTCAACCATTTTACAGCCTTCATTGGTGCCTTGATACCAGATGCTTTCTACCTGATCATGTTCGGCGATAACTTTAGCTATGGAATCTCTATCACCGGTGATAATATTTACGACGCCAGCAGGTACATCGGATGTTTCTATCACTTGATAAAAATCAGTTGCGATTAGCGGCGATATTTGTGAAGGAATAATCACCACTCGATTTCCCATCGCAATTGCAGGCGCTAACATTGAAACGAAAGCTAACAAAGGTGATTCGTCAGGACAGGCAATTCCAACAACACCTATAGCTTCGTTCATTGCTAGTGCCACACCTTGAATAGGTGGTTGATGTACTGAACCATCGTATTTATCTGCCCATGCGGCAAAGGTAAATAAACGTTCGATGGACGTATCAAATTCTAATTCTGCATTTGCTTTTGTAGCGCCGGTCATTGTGATTAAGCGCTTGCAAAATTCATCGCGACGGAAATTTAAATTCTCTGCTAAGTAATACAATATTTGTGCTCTTAAATGTCCGCTAGAGCGACTCCACGAACATGCTTTAAAAGCAGCCTGAACGGCATTACGAACATCCTTGCGCGTTCCTTCACTTACACGTCCAATTTGTTCACCCGAAGCAGCGTAAACGGGGAGGGTATTTCCATTGTCTGGGCGAGCTTGTTTACCATTAATATAAAGTTTGGCTGTTTGATCAATGTTTGCTAAAACATCAGAAGGTTTTGCGGTGCTTTTTATTTTTGATGGTTTGCTTATCTTGTTTGATTTAATGGGAGCTTCAATAAACTTTAAGTATTCATGCATTCCTTCTGCACCGCCTTCACGACCCATCCCTGATTCGCGATAACCGCCAAAGCCACACGCCGCATCAAATTGATTGGTTGTATTGATCCAAACAACACCGGCTTTAATCTGGGGAGCGACATCCAAAGCGCGATTAATATTTTCCGACCAAACACTTGCGGCTAATCCATATTTTGAATTGTTAGCCAGCTCAATGGCTTCTGGTTGATGACGAAAACTCATGACACTTAATACCGGACCAAAAATTTCAATGCTTGCCGCCACATTACTTGATTCAACATCACACAAGAGTGTCGGCGGATAGAAACATCCAGCCGTCGGGACTGGCATGCACGGTTGCCATTTCGTAGCGCCTTCAGCCACACTTTGTTCAACTAAGGTTTCTATGCGCTGTCTTTGACTGGGATCAACTATTGCGCCAACATCGGTTGATTTGTCCAGCGGGTCGCCAATAGATAATTTCGTCATTCTGGTCTTTAGTTTTTCGATAAACAAAGACTCAATACTTTCTTGAATCAACAAACGAGAGCCAGCACAACACACTTGCCCTTGGTTAAACCAAATAGCATCTACAACGCCTTCAACCGCACTATCTAAATCAGCATCATCAAAAACGATAAAGGGTGATTTACCGCCAAGCTCTAAGGTTAATTTTTTACCTGTTCCTGCGGTTGTTCTACGGATAATTTTGCCGACATTGGTTGAGCCCGTGAATGCGATTTTATTAACGTCTGGATGCTCAACAATTTTGGCGCCAACTTTTCCATCGCCAGTAATAATATTAACAACCCCTTTGGGTAAATTGGCTTCTGCTAAAATCTCGGCAAACATAAGTGCGGATAAACTGGTATATTCGGCGGGTTTAATAACGACACAGTTTCCAGCGGCAATCGCTGGTGCGATTTTCCACGCCATCATTAGTAAAGGAAAGTTCCAGGGAATGATCTGCCCTACCACGCCTAGCGGTGCAAACTTTTCAAATTCAGATCCCATCAACTGCGCCCATCCTGCGTGATGATAAAAATGCCTGATGGCTAGCGGAATATCAAGATCACGAGATTCTCGAATAGGCTTGCCATTATCCATAGATTCCAAAACAGCCAAAGCACGAGAACGTTTTTGAATTAACCGAGCGATAGCGTACAAATATTTTGCCCGGCCATGTCCACCCAGCTTTTCCCATTTGGGTTGAGCTGCCCTGGCGGAAGCTACCGCTAAATCAACATCTGAGTCAGTTGCTTGAGAAAGTTTTGCTAACAATTCTCCAGTGGCAGGATTATTACTATCGAACAGTTTATTGCTGGAAGATTCTTTCCATTCACCATTAATAAAAAGTTGAAAACCTGATTGATGCAGTTTGAGCCAATCACTCACTTTTGCATTGCTTTCTGGAGCAGGTCCGTAGTCCATTGTTTTCATTATTTCCGCTACGTTCATAATTTATTCCGGTGTTTTTATAAAGTTCGGTGATCTTGTCTATCTAGAATGCTTCGCTTTTTCGCAGAGTTACTAATTCATAACTCAACAAATCGGGTGACGATGATTGGCAGAATACCGTCCCGTTATATAATGTTCTAATTGACGCTCAATGTCGCCCAATAAACTCGATGCGCCAAATCGGAACATGTTGGGATTTAACCAGGAATTACCAAGTTCTTCTTTGATCAAAATTAAATAGCTAATCGCGTCTTTTGCTGTTCCAATTCCGCCAGCGGGTTTAAAGCCCACTCTAAATCCTGTCAGTCTATGGTACTCCCTGATCATTCTGACCATCGTCATAGTAACAGGTAATGTTGCGTTACTAGATTCCATTCCGGTAGATGTCTTGATAAAGTCGCTGCCAGCCATCATGGCAACCATAGATGCCTTAGCTACGTTGGTGAGGGTGCTTAGTTCACCAGTAGCAATAATCGTTTTCATGTGGACTGAGCCGCAAGCTTGTTTAAAAGCTTTAACTTCGTCATACAGTGCTTTCCAATTACCATTAAGAACGTGGGCTCTAGTGATAACGATATCGATTTCTTTCGCGCCTGCAGCTACTGAGGACTTAACCTCTTGTAAGCGAATATGCATAGAGGAAAGGCCAGCTGGGAAAGCAGTTGATACTGCCGCGACCGGAATGTTGGTTCCCTTTAGGGCTTTTACTGCCGTTTCGATCATTTCATGATAAACGCAGACGGCTCCGGTGGTAATATTTAAATCTTCAATGCCAAGTGCTTTTTGCAGCTCTAAACTAATCGGTGTTCTAGCTTTAGCGCATAGGCGTCTTACCTTGCCCGGAGTATCTTGACCAGACAATGTAGTTAAGTCGATGCAAGAAACCGCCTTCACCAGCCATGCTGCTTGCCAAGCTTTTTTTACCGTTCGTCTTGAGGTAAGTGTCGCTGTTCGCCGTTTAACCGCGCTCAGATTGACTCGAATATCATTAACCCACAACGCTTGAAACTCAACGCCGGGATTGTTGACGTCTGTTTCTTCTATTTTACTTATGGCGTGGCGCTCTTGTGGTTCTGAGCTAGATGTTTTAACAATTTTCATAAAAATTTACCCCTGTTTGTTCAATCCTAACCTATCGCAATACGGTCAAGTATAACGCTAGATTTGGAGGTAGTTCTATCATCGCTTTGTACCGATTCAATTTCATTTGAAGGCTTAAATGTCATAGCTTTTTGAATATTCAAGATCGCCAAATCAGCATCTTGTTGATTTTTCGCATGCAGCATTAACAATGGCTCATCTTTAGATACTTGCTCACCGATACCCTTGATATTAGTCAAGCCAACCGAATGGTCAACCGGATCCACAGCGCGTTTTCTACCTCCGCCCAGTTCTACCACAACATTGCCAATCGCTCTAACATCTAAGTCGATGATTATTTGCTCTCCAGGATCCTGTGCATACACTGGTATAATCAACGACGCTGGAGTAAGGTATTGTTCATTCTTATCAACAAAATCATTCGGGCCGCCTAATGCTGCCACCATTTTCTGAAAATATTCCATCGCAAGGCCAGAAGCAAGGCAATCTTCTAATTTAATCTTGGCTTGCTCGTGATTAACGCAAACACCGCTTAAAACTAATAGTTCAGCTGCTAGATTAATCACTACCTCATGTAATCTATAGTCTTTTACTCTACTAGAATCACCTTTAAGATAATCGATTACCTCTTTGATTTCTAACGAATTACCTGCGGTTTTCCCCAGTACTTGGGACATATCCGTGATCAACGCAGAAGTCGGGAGGCCAAGCCCTTTAGCGACTTCAACAATATTGTTAGCGAGGTCGTTAGCCATAGTTCTGCTTGCAGCAAATGCGCCGCTACCTGTTTTTACATCCATGACTAAAGCATCCAATCCAGAGGCAAGTTTTTTCGATAAGATAGAAGCGGTAATTAGTGGAATAGATTCAACGGTGGAGGTAACATCGCGTATCCCGTATAGACGCTTATCAGCAGGTGCGAGCTCAGCGGTTTGTCCAACAATTGCACAGCCTATTTTGGCTACAACCTCTTGAAATTGTAGAATATCAGGTGTGGCGTTGTAACCGGGTATGCTTTCCATTTTATCTAATGTGCCGCCAGTGTGACCTAAACCTCGACCAGAGATCATTGGTACGTGTACCCCGCAGGCAGCGAGCATTGGTGCTAGCATGATGCTTACTTTGTCACCGACACCGCCAGTTGAATGCTTGTCAACTACTGGACCGGATAAATCCATCTTTGACCAATTGAGTGTGTGCCCCGAGTTTAAAAGATTTCGGGTTAAATCAACGCATTCTTTTCTATTCATACCGTTAAAAAAAGTCGCCATTGTGAGCGCCGCGATTTGTCCCTCTGAAATAGATTGATCAACGATCCCCTGGACAAAATATTTGATTTCATCTGTGGAAAGCGCATAACCATCTCGCTTTGAGCGAATTATTTCTTGTGCTAGCATTGAATATGCATACCTATAATTTTTATGCGGCTATTGACCTATTATTATAGCCTATTAAGGTGCATAATAAATCAAACCTGACCAAATGGTCAAGGTTATTAATTTTGATTAGAAAAGTAACAATAGACGAGTTCAGCCGTTTTTGACCGTCTGGTCAAACTATGCTAATTTGACTGCCAAACATTTAGAATATTTTAAACCTTAATTTAGGTCATGTGGATGTATCACGAAATATCAGTTTTACTAATAATATCTAAACCAAAACAACAAATATAAGGGGTTAGCATGGGTATCGTAGGAATTTTTGTTTTAATCGGCATTGCGATCTTATTTTCGGAAAATAGGAAAGCCATTAATTTGCGTACCGTGGGCGCAGCATTCGCCATTCAAGCCGTTTTCGCTGTATTGGTTCTCTATGTTCCCGCAGGGAAAGACATACTTGGCTCTGTATCTGGTGGGGTTCAAAATGTAATTAACTATGCAGATAGCGGCATTAATTTCTTATTCGGTGATTTAGGGCGCAAAAAGTTAGGTTTTATTTTTGCGTTTAACGTGTTGCCCATTATTGTTTTCTTCTCTTCTTTGGTTGCAGTGCTTTATTACCTTGGAATTATGCAAAAGATCATCAATGTGATTGGTCGGTTTTTTAAGATGATGATGGGCACAGGACATGCAGAATCCCTCTCCGCAACGGCTAATATCTTTGTTAGCCAAACCGAAGCGCCACTCATTATTCGTCCTTATATTCTTAGTATGACTCGTTCCGAGTTGTTCGCGGTAATGGTTGGTGGAATGGCATCTATCGCTGGTTCTTTGTTGGTAGGTTACGCCAATATGGGCGTTGAACTTAAGTATTTAATTGCTTCTAGTTTTATGGCTGCGCCGGGTGGGCTTTTGATGGCGAAATTAATGTTACCTGAAACGGGCACTCCGCACGACGCGAAACAAGATATTGATTTTGATGACCATGAAAAACCTGCCAATGTAATAGATGCTGCAGCGAGCGGTGCGGTAAGTGGAATGAAACTGGCGGTAAATATAGGCGCGATGCTGATCGCTTTTATCGCTCTAATCGCTCTGCTAAATGGTGCATTTAGCGGTATTAGTGCCATGTTTGGATTGCCAGAAATGACCATTCAAATGATGTTGGGTTATGTATTTGCACCGGTAGCCTTTGTCCTTGGAATACCATGGAATGAAGCGATACTTGCCGGTAGTTTGATTGGTGAAAAATTAATTCTCAATGAATTTGTCGCCTATGTTGATTTTGTTGCGATAAAAAATTCGTTCATTCCTCATTCGCAAGTGATCATAACTTTTGCCTTGTGTGGTTTTGCAAATCTTTCCTCCATTGCCATCTTGTTAGGTGGATTAGGCAGTATTGCACCCTCCAGGCGTCCAGAAATTGCGAAAATGGGATTGAAAGCCGTCTTAGCAGCAACTCTTGCTAACTTAATGAGTGCGGCTCTAGCGAGCCTGTTTGTTACTTAGACTGATATGAACAAAACTGACTCTTTGATAAGACAAGGCTAATACATTTGCTGACACTCTCGAAATCCGTCATTAAAGCGCTTGATGACTTTGAACTAAAAAATGGCATGGTTGAGGCGTCTCAGTGTCAGCAGATTTGCAAAGAGCATTCTATTACAACAGAGAATTTGATGATCGCGCTACTGTCTATTGCTCGACAATACGCAAAAGCGGTGGTCTCTGATTTTAAAGTTGGCGCAGTAGCAAAAGGCAAAAAGGTAAACGATTGCGGTTACGCCAATTTGTATTTCGCTGCTAATATTGAATTTGAAAATAGATCTCTTTGTCATAGTATTCATGCTGAACAAGCGGTTATTTCCATTGCCTGGCAACATGGAGAGAAAGGAATTTCAAATATTGCCACCTCGGCAGCTCCTTGTGGTCACTGCAGGCAATTTATATATGAGTTGTCACACAATCAAGCTTTTTCAATTTTGACGCCTACAAATCAAACAATAGAAGATTTATCTTACCAATCTAGAGATATTTCTGAGTTACTTCCGGATGCATTTGGACCTAGTGATTTAGACCGCAATCAAAAGTTTATGCAGGACTCTAATAAATTAGAGAGCTTTGTTCTGAATGATGGTTTGTCTACCGATCCTTTGATCAATGAGGCGCTCGCCGCAGCGAGTAATAGTTACGCTCCCTATAGCGAGAACTATGCCGGATGTGCAATTCAAACCGACGACGAAATAATTTACTCTGGCAAGTGTATTGAGAACGCTGCTTATAATCCTTCTTTGCCTGCGTTTTCTGCAGCTCTAGTTAGTCTGGTTATGGGGCAACCCAAAAGTCAACAGATAGGTTTAATATTTGATCGCGTCAAAAGAGTGGTGTTAGTCGAAAACGCGACGCTAGCAAACCAGCGAGATTTATCGCAATCGTTGCTAGCCACGTGTTCTAAACATTTAGTATTACAGAGTTATCAGGCACAGTTTTCTGGAAGCCATGCGGTATAAAAACTTAACAATTATAGGATGAATGTCCACAGGTTCGCTTGGAACTACCTAAAGTTATTTATAAAAAATAGCAAAAGTAGGGTAGGCAATTTTTTCTGCCCACGGGTTCTGTAAACTTATCCATAATGGATGGTGGGCACCAAAACCGTGCCCACCCTACAAAATAAATTAGAGAATGTGATGAAAGAACAAAGAGACAAGGTGAGCGAAGATTTGAATGGTGAAGGCAACGGACATAAGGACAAAGATCAAAAAGAAATTGTTCGCGATAACAATCAAAAAAAAATCATCTCCGCAGCTG
>Ga0256847_1000516_pt1 | contig 24103 bp, 25 predicted proteins | sample TeddybearmetaG_FD_189099 | JGI IMG/M metagenome (GOLD analysis project Ga0256847, IMG submission 189099) | Hydrothermal vent microbial communities from East Pacific Rise, Pacific Ocean - Teddybear | ecosystem: Environmental > Aquatic > Marine > Hydrothermal vents | place: Pacific Ocean: East... | reverse complement strand
CTATTTAGTGCTTCTACAAAGCATCAAAAATTGGCTTACAGCTTGTGACCCGACAAGAAAAAAGCCTCTTAGAGAGGCTCATAATGATCGATTTTGTGATGAATTAACCGCTTGTGCAACGGTTACCTTTATTATGCACTGGCTATTTCTCATTTATTAGTTGGCAAATTCTCGTTTTATCAACTCAAAAGTTTTATTTGCTTTTCCCTCAGTACCTGTTTTGAAATTTCCGTGTTGAATTATTTCAAATTCAATTAAATTGTCTTTTACTTTTGAGATTATTTTTTTTACATCCTTTTTAGAAAAAGCAATTTCCTTTAAAATAGAATTTTCATTAGTAAAAATAAGGGTACTCTCTTTTTCTGAGACTTTATTCCAACCTTCAGAATACAAAATGGTTTTCAATTTATTTTTGTTGCCATCAAGATCTAAATTGGTTTTCAATGTATAGTTTTTTTCGAAAGTTGTCTTTTTGCCACCAATTGCAGAGCCAATAACCATACAACTAGTAAAACTTAGTAGTATTCCAAGTATTAAAATATGTTTTAATGATTTCATTTTGTATTGTTTTATTAAGAGTTTTATTGTCACAAAAAAATGAACCTTAATTCGACTCATTCTATATTTGGCTAAGAGACTACTTTCTGCCCATAAAATTTGGTCTTCCAAATGCTGAATTTTTCATTTGCATTTCGCTCCATTTCTCTAGTTGTTCTTTTGAAAGAATTTGTTTTAATGCTGTTTTCACCTCAATTTGCTTGTCTAAACGCTTGTTCATCATAGCATATATAACTTCTGCACTTGGTTTTCCTTTGGTTTTTCTGTCTTTAAAGGTTTTGGCAAATTCTTTACGAGTATTAGCAATATCAAGATTAATTTTACGGACTCCATTTTTTTGAATGCTCGTTAAGTTTAAACGAAAGATCATTCGTTTCGTTTGTAAATCGGCTATCTGATTTACTGATAAATCGTCCATAAACGACATTCTGTTTTCCATCATTTCTGCTCTGTCTCCATTTGTTGGTCTTTGCGCAGCAGCCTGTAATGAGATGAATGCAATTGCAATGAGAATTACTTTTTTCATAATTTAAAATTTAAAGATTAATACTATTTGAGAGAAGTACTTTACTTCGCATACTCAAATATATATCACTAAAAGGGTGTGTTGAAATTTAATCGGAGAACACCAAAAATGTATCGGAGTTTAGTTGTTTTTTGAAGAATAAACAGTTTCTACTTCTTTTTTATAACTGATTCCAATTGGAATATTTATACCTTCTAAAAAAATGATTTTTCCCCGTATTGAAGAAATCTTAGAAAGAGAAACGATAAACGACCTATGCACTCTTAAAAATTCATTTTTTGGCAACTTCTCAAGCATTTTTTTCATACTCATGAGTGTGAGTACGGTTCTATTTTCTGATGTATGTATTTTGATATAGTCATCCATTGTTTCTAAATAACGAATAGTATCATATGGAATTTTTACCAAGGCGTAATCTGAACGCACATAGAGACAATTTTGAATTTTAGAGTTATCTAGATAATAATTTGGGTTGGAGTATTCAAAAAAGTCTTTTGCCTTTGCGCAAGCAATTTTAAATCGCTCTACTTCGACAGGCTTTAATAAATAATCAACAGCATTAATATTAAATCCTTCAACGCCATAATTGCAATAGGCAGTTATAAATATCACCATTGTTTTTTGCTCAATAGATTGATAAAATTCAAATCCATTTATATCAGGCATCTCTATATCTAAAAAAATTAAATCTACAGGGAATTTTCTAATATGTTTTTGTGCTAAAGAAACTTGGGTAAACGTATGTGACAAATTAATGTATGGTATTTTTTTGCAAAAGGTTTTTATTACCTCTAGTGCCAACGGCTCGTCATCTAATGCGATACAATTTATCATTTTAGCTGTAGTGTCAGGATTACTTGATAAGTTTTTCCAGTATCATTGATTTCAAGGGAGTATTTATTTTCAAAAATTAAATCTAATCTTCTTTTTGTATTTTTAATCCCTATTCCATAGGATTCCGCATTGTAGTTCTTTTTGAGTTTATCACTTCTGACATGAAGAGTTATCATACTTTCCTCAATAAGAATTTGAATTTCTATTGTTGATTCTATTTCATTACTAACACCATACTTAAAAGCATTTTCAATAAAATTTATAAATAAAAGTGGTGGTATCTGTTGAGATTGGATAGTCCCTTCAACAATAAACTTGACCTTGGTCTTGTCAGTCAAGCGAAGTTTTTGAAATGTAACGTAATCTGTTATGTATTTAATTTCACTTTCCAACTGTACTTTCTCAGCGGATGTTTCAGTGAGTACATATCTCATCATTGTTGACAATTTTAACACACTATCGGCAGTCTTATTAGAATTAGTAAGTGCGAGTCCATATATTCCATTAAGTGTATTAAATAAGAAATGTGGGTTTATTTGTGCTTTAAGAGAAATAAGTTCAGATTTCAGCTTTTCCGTTTCAATTTGCTTCATTTTTTGGAATAATCGTACGCCAAATGCTATTATAAAAATAACAACATATCGGAAGACATAATTTCCTAGTAATTTGGGTCTACCCGAACCAATAAAGTGATCTTCCGAAAAAAACAAAGCAATTAAAAACCTAGTACTAAAAATAGAGAGTATAATAAAACCTATGAATGAAAGTATGAAGTAGGCATATTTACGTTTAAATAAATATCGAGGGATAAGGAGGTTATAATTAAAATAATAGAAGATGATAGTTGTGATTCCAATACTGAAATAAGTGAATAATTGTAGATTGTCATTTTCTAAAAATGAAGCAGGTTTTGGCAATACGAATATTGGAAATAACAGAAAAATACACCAAATAAGTAGATGAGATAGAGTTATTAATTTTCTGTTTCTAAACATAGAAAGACAAAAGTATAATTTTTAAAGCATATGAAAATTTTTACCGCTATATATAGCAAATGAATAGGAGTTTGAACTAGTAGACTTTAAGTCATACTGTTATTTCTCCATTGTTTTTTCGCTTGTGCACAACGGTCTACGTATATGATACGTTACCGTAGGTTATGTTTTATATGCGTTGTAAGCGGCTGCCATATTTTTTTCGAAAGTTTTGATTATTCAAATTCTTAGTTTTTTTTTCTATTCAGAAAATGTTGTGAAGTTTTCCCCATCGTATTTACTTAAACTTGTGTTTCTAGTCCCGAACCAAAGGTTTCCATCGTTATCTTCAACAGTACAAAATACACCATTATGAATAAGTCCTTCTTTTGTTGTAAGTTTAGTAAAAGATTTCCCATCGAAACACCAAACTCCACCAGTATCGTCAATTTGTCCGCTTACGCCCTCTGTTGAAAACCAAAGATTTCCATTTTTATCTTCAAAAATAGAATATACCCAATTAATACCCACTTTTTCACCATAGTTAGTTAACTTTTTTCCATCGAAACGGTAAGTTCCATCACCAGTTCCAAACCAAATAATTCCAGCATTATCTTCTATAATGGATAAGACCCTCACATAGCCAAAATGTTTAAGAGTAACATTTGGTTTAAGTCGAGTTAATGTCTTACCATCAAAAAAGCATATACCTTCACTTACATATGAACCAAACCAGATGTTTCCGTTTTTATCTTCTAACATTGATTCAATGTTTTTAAGATGTAAACTATCACTGTTTATTATGCTCTCATTATTTAGAAAAGCAGAAAACAAGTTCTCTTTATAAATATAAACTCCTTTATTAGTACCAAACCAAAGTGTTCCATTTTTACTCTGCATCATAGACTGTATTGTAACTCTTGAATTTGAATTACTAGTTAAAGTATTATTTGAATTTGTTTTTTCCAAAGGAACAGTAACTATCTCTTTCCCATCAAACTTAGATAAACCATCACTGGTTCCAAACCAAATATTTCCAATATTATCTTCTAAAATAGACCAAACAGAATTATTACTTAGACCGTCTTTAATAGTAAATTGAGTGAATAATTTACCATCATAACAATAAACACCTTCCCCAGTCGTACCAAACCAAAGATTTCCTTGTTTATCTTTAAGACTACAATGGACATTATCACTAACGCCAGAACCTTGTGTTTTTAAAAGTTTAGGTTTTCCAATAGTAATTGTATCTGTGTTTTTTAAATCATCTGTTGATTTAGTTTTGACTTGTCCATTACAAGAATTATAAAATACTAGTATTAGTAAAAAATATATAATTTGTCTGTTAAAGAGATTTTTAATCATAGTTTCATTTTAGCTTTTATATCTTTATTTGGAAGTTGATTTATTTTCGTTAACGTCACTGATGGTTGCCGCTAACGAATTATATCATCCAATTTACTAATTATATACCGTACATCAATCGGTATAAGAATGGTTTTGTATTAATCCTATTCCGAAATACTTGATTACTGAGTATATACACTCCTAAACATAAACCCACTTCAACTTTTGTTTAACCAAAATGCTAAAATTCTCTACATTTTTTTTCATGACATACAGTTTTTAGTACCTTTAGTACTGTCAAATTAGTATCATGTCTATAAAAACACAGTTTAGTATCAAGGATCTGGAACACCTTACTGGGGTGAAAGCGCATACCATTCGCATTTGGGAAAAGCGCTATAAACTCCTCACGCCGGCTAGAACAGACACCAACATCCGGCAATATGATTTGCTGAACCTAAAGAAACTTCTCAACATCACCTTCCTCTATAATGAAGGCTATAAAATTTCGAAAATCGCCAAATTTGAAGCGGAAGAAGTCCATAAATTAATTGGTGGCCTGGCAGAAACCAATAAAGAGTCCTTTGCACAACAGGAATTCAAAAAGGCGATGTTCGATTTTGATCATCACCTTTTCACAAGAACCTTCAAACAAATTTCGAAAGAAAAGACCTTTGATGAAGTTTTTAAGACGGTGTTTTTACCACTCCTTCATGAAATTGGAATGTTATGGCAAACGGGAACTATAGATCCGTCCCACGAGCGTTTTATTTCAGAATTAATCAAGCAAAAAATTATCGTCAATATTTGCCTTCTTCAGGAAACTAATCCCAAAAACCTTGGGCCAGTTTTTGCGCTCTATCTCCCTGCTGAAGAAATGCATGAAATAGGACTGCTCTATGTTAATTATGAAATCATTGCTGCCGGTTTTGACACCATATACCTGGGCACTAATATGCCTATTGAGAGTCTACGACACATCGTAAAGCATCATGAAGAGATTATATTTGTTTCTTATCTCACCGTGAAACCAGATTATGAGAGCATCCACGACTACTTAGATCGTTTTGAAAAGACACTTGGGACTATCAATCCAGTGAACCTTTGGATTATGGGATGGAAAGTACAAGAGATAAATCTAGAGAAATTACCACCGAATGTGAGCCCTATCCAAGACTTTATTACACTGGATGCTAAGCTTGCAGACTTAAAATCATCTTAAAATTTGCCGCTTAAGATTATTTTGTTCAAATAATCTATATATGTTAAACAAAATGAAAAAACAAATTGCTATTGTTGGTTCTGGATTTTCTTCATTGGCGGCTGCCTCCTATTTAGCTCAAGCCGGACATGAGGTTACCATCTATGAAAAAAATGACACCGTTGGGGGTCGAGCACGTCAATTAAAGAAGGACGGGTTCACCTTCGATATAGGTCCTACTTGGTATTGGATGCCAGATGTATTTGAACGTTTTTTCGGAGATTTCGGTAAAAAACCCGAAGACTACTACCAATTAATTAAACTGCACCCAGCATATTCAGTGTATTTCGCTGAAAACGATTTCATCACCATTGAAGATACCCTAGAAAAAATATGCGCCGCCTTCGAACGTGAAGAAGCGGGAAGTTCGAAAAAATTGAAGCAGTTCATGGCGGAAGCCAAAGACAACTACGACATTGCCATTAAAGATTTAGTATACAGACCTGGTGTATCTCCCTTGGAGTTAGTAACGCCAGTGACCATGAAAAAGATCGGACAGTTTTTTAGCACCATTAGCAAAGAAGTACGGAAAGAATTTAAAAATCCGAGACTGGTGGCCATTCTGGAGTTTCCCGTTTTATTTTTAGGAGCCAAACCTTCAAATACTCCGGCGTTCTACAGCTTTATGAACTATGCCGATTTTGGGCTAGGTACCTTTCACCCAAAGGATGGAATGTATAGTGTGATCCTTGGCATGAAGGCATTAGCTGAAAGTTTGGGCGTAGCGATCAAAACCAATCAGAACGTCGAGAAAATTATTGTGGAAGCCAAAACTGCAACTGCAATACAGGTTAATTCTGAAGAAATAAAAGTAGATATCGTTTTGAGCGGTGCCGATTACCACCATACCGAAACACTCTTGGAACCTGTGCACAGACAATACTCTGAATCCTATTGGGATAAAAAAGTCTTCGCTCCATCTTCATTGCTTTTTTATGTTGGTTTCAGTAAAAAATTAAAAAATGTAGAACATCATACGCTTTTCTTCGATGTTTCTTTTGAAAAGCACGCCAAAGAAATCTACGATAACCCAGCGTGGCCGGAAGACCCATTGTTCTATGCAAGCTTCCCTTCCAAAACGGATGCCGGATCGGCTCCTGAAGGTCAAGAAGCAGGGATTTTCCTTATTCCATTAGCCCCTGGACTAGAAGATACTCCCGAATTGAGAGCCAAATATTTTGAAAAAATAATGGGCCGATTTGAAAAATTGACCAACCAAAAAGCTAAAAATTACGTTATATTTAAAGAGTCATTTTGTATTAATGACTTTATTGAGGCGTATAATTCGTACAAAGGAAATGCCTATGGTTTGGCAAATACATTGCTTCAAACCGCCTTTTTACGACCAAAACTGAAAAGTAAAAAAGTAAAAGGATTATTTTTTACTGGCCAACTTTCTGTACCAGGTCCAGGGGTACCTCCCTCGCTTATCTCGGGAAAATTGGTATCAAGTTTAATCCAAAAAGGAATTGCATAATGAAAGAGATTTTTGACACGGTATCAGAAAGTTGCAGCAAAAAGGTGACCACCGCTTATAGCACATCCTTTTCTTTGGCTGCAAAAATGCTGGCACCTAGTATTCGACAGGATATATACAATATTTACGGTTTCGTACGATTCGCAGATGAGATTGTGGATTCGTTTCATGAGTATGACAAGGAAACGCTGTTTGATCGTTTTGAAAAGGATCTTGACCTTGCGCTTACCGAAAAAATTAGCCTGAACCCGATCCTTAATTCATTCCAACATACGGTACGAAACTATGGCATAGAACGCTTCTCTATCGATGCCTTCATGCAAAGTATGCGACAAGACCTATCTAAAAAAGATTATACCACTACCGAAGAATACCAGCAATACATCTACGGTTCGGCCGATGTTGTTGGGCTCATGTGTTTACGAGTTTTTGTAAAAGGAGACGATGCAAAATATGAACAATTAAAGGAGTCGGCTATGCGGTTGGGATCGGCCTTTCAAAAAGTGAATTTCCTAAGAGACCTGAAAGAAGACTTCGAGGGATTAAGTCGTGCCTATTTTCCGAATACTAATTTGAAAGCCTTAGATGAAACTTCCAAAGAGAGAATCATCGCCGAAATCGAAGAAGATTTTAGCAAGGGTTATGAAGGAATCCTTTTATTACCAACAGACGCTAAATTTGGTGTTTTTATGGCGTATCGCTATTATAAATGTCTACTGAAGAAATTAAAGAAAACGCCAGCCCTAGAAATAAAGAACAAACGGATCCGTGTTCCTAGCTATGAAAAATTTGGTGTTTTTACGAGGAGTTATGTGAAGTATCGACTAAATTTGGTACGCTGATTTCAACGGAAATAAAAGCACGATGATTACTACACTGAATCGTTACATAAAGAGTACCATACAATGACAATTGCACTGTGGATTTTAATATTTTTAGCAGCCTTTTCCATCATGGAATTTATGGCTTGGTTTACGCATAAGTACGTCATGCATGGCTTCCTTTGGAAATTGCACTCGGATCATCATAAGAAAGACCATGGAAGTTGGTGGGAGCGGAACGATTTCTTTTTTATTTTTTATGCTAGCGTGAGTATTGGATGTTTCATTGGATGGCAGTACTATGGTTTCTGGGCAGGCCTTCCCCTTGGGCTTGGAATATTCGCCTATGGTGTCGCCTATTTTATGGTCCATGATATTTTTATCCACCAACGATTTAAGCTATTTCGCAACGCTAATAATTGGTATGCACGCGGCATAAGACGTGCTCACAAAATGCATCATAAACATTTAGGAAAAGATGAAGGAGAATGTTTTGGCATGCTCGTTCCTCCTCTCAAATACTTCAAAAAATAAATATGAAGTATTTGTATCTCTGGCTGAACCTAGGTTCTTTTATAGTCCCTTTTCTTTTTAGTTTTCATCCACGGCTACAATTCTATAAAAAATGGAAATCCTTAGGCATGGGTATCCTCATTATGATGGCGGTATTTATTCCGTGGGACATTCTCTTTACTCAAAATGGTTTTTGGGGTTTTAATGAGGCGTATACGACTGGATATAGTTTTCTGAATCTTCCCATTGAAGAGTGGTTATTCTTTATCTGTATTCCCTACGCATGCCTTTTTACCCATTATTCCATACTCGCACTATTCCCTAAGCTCTCCCTTGCCAAACAAACGGTAGAAATAATTTATGTAACGCTCATTGCAACTTTGGTCGTCACCTTATGGTATTATTTCAACCATTGGTACACGCTGGTCAATTTTTCCTACGGAATCATAGTACTCGGGCTTATTTATAATTTTCGGAGACAGCTACTGCAAACCTTCTTCCCCACCTATCTCGTAATTCTCATTCCGTTTTTTATTGTGAATGGCATACTAACTGGAACTGGCATTGATGGTCAAGTGGTTTGGTATAATAATGCTGAAAACTTAGGAATTCGAATGTTCACCATCCCAGTAGAGGATGTTATCTACAATCTCGGCATGTTATTGACCGTTTTCGGTGGTATGGAATGGTTTGAGGCACGTAAAAAAGTATCCTAGACCCAATATCTCCCCCGATTTCTCGGCATTTAAGTTTCCAGACTCCCATCTCTTGTTAGACTAAATGACTCCTGCTATCTTTAAATCAGAAAACCAGCCGATTCACTTAAAACACCACCATCATGCATAAAAGAGCAGCACTGTTTTCCCTCCTTCTCATTTTTACTTCTACCCTTGCCATAAGTCAAGTTAAAAACTATACTGGAGCCATAGTGGACCTTTTCGATTCTCCATTATACGGGGTGCAAATCACAAACGAACGAACACAAGAAACCATTGCTTCAGGCTGTAAGGGCAAGTTTTCTATCAAAGCGAATCGTGGCGACCAGTTAACTTTTATCAAGGAAAATTACCTGTATCATCAACTACAGATAAAGAGTGGTAAAAAAATAAATTTGCTTCTCAATTTTGACACCCAATTGATTATTCAGAAAATACAGGAAAACGCTGTTTCCTTGCACGACTTTGAAACGCCTGTTGATGAGGCCCTATGCCAACCCCTTTTCCTTGTTGACGGGGAACCTTATACCAGGACTTTGAATTTACCTTCACCAGAACCTGAAGATCTTTTTAAAGTAAAGGTTCTGAAAGGCAGAGTAGTTAATGACATGTTCGGTGACTACTCGAGAAATGGAGTTATATTTATTCAAACTTCTTGCAAATATCAGCAACGTATCAAGTTTCCAGCAGTGATGGCAGAATAAGTTTTTCAGAATTAATTCCGAAGAAAAATAAGCCGTACTCATTCTGAAGAAAGTGTTATTTTAGAGGTCGGTTGGCGCTTCTCAATGTTTGAAGCTCCTAATCAAAATAACACCCTAAATGACCAAAATATCTATTCAAGGAATCCAATTTGACGAAAAATCATCCTTTCAAAAAGGTCCAAGACTTGCACCGCCACTCATTCGTGAAGCGCTGCATAGCGGCTCGCTAAATTTATTTACGGAAGAGGGAAAGTCTATTGACAATGCAACCATCGAAGACAAAGGCGACTTCAAAATATCGGACTACTTCGACATTGAAACCATTACAGCCAAACACCTGAATGAAAATGCAAAGGTCTTTACCTTAGGCGGGGACCATTCTATTACATTTCCCATCATTAAGGCACATCATCTTAGATATCCAAAACTGGATATATTACACATCGACGCTCACTGCGATTTATACGAAAACTTCGAAGGAGACCCTTATTCGCATGCCTGCCCTTTTGCGCGTATTATGGAAAACAACTTTGCCGCGCGACTTGTGCAAGTAGGTATTCGAACTTTAAACACGCATCAAGCGGAACAAGCGGATAAGTACAAGGTTGAAATTCATCAAATGAAAGATTTGGATTTATTGAATATACCTCCATTTGAAAATCCACTTTATATTTCGTTAGATATGGATGCATTCGACCCAGCATTTGCTCCTGGGGTTTCCCATCATGAACCAGGCGGGCTTACTTCTAGACAGGTCATTCAGATAATTCAGAATATAAAAACGGAGGTGATTGGAGCCGATATCGTTGAATACAATCCGGAACGTGATTTTCAAAACATGACTGCCTTTTTAGCGGCAAAAATGATGAAAGAAATTTTAGGGAAAATGATGTAAATGAATCTGCATTATAAATACAACGGTAGAAATAGCAAAGCACTTGAGATAAATTCATTTTGAAAAGGCATGAAAATTGATAATAGAATCAGGAATCAATTGTGCAAAAAAATGAAACTCTTTCTAACCATCATTCTATTTACACTTTGCCATGGGCTTACCGCTCAAAACACCACTACCATAGTCTACGAAAAAACCTATGACATTAACGGTGAAGGAGTCCTTAAACGTCAGTTATCACTTCATTCGGACGGCACTTTTTACTATCATACCTATCGTCGCATCAATGATCGAAGTCCGGAGATAAACCTGTATGGTAAGGGAACATGGACATCGAAAAAGGATCTTCTTATTTTTTCAGCCGATGAAACGACGGATTTGGATGAAAAACATAGCTTAAACTTTAACGGATCCAAAGCCAGGATTTTTAAAGACAGTTCCATCCGTTTCTTGAATTCCAAAATCCCATGGGTGAAGGGAATGCCCTTGGAAAAGAAAACATAAGAATACAAGAACTGTTATCTTTACATTCAGGAACAGGTTTATAAGTCACATTCCAATTGAGGGTAAGTATATTATAAAAACCCCGTCTATACTACTATCAAAATGTAAACGCCATGGACAAAAAACACCCACTACCCCCTTTTACTGAAGAGACTGCAAAACAAAAAATCCAAATGGCCCAGGATGCTTGGAATTCTAAAGATCCAATAAAGGTAAGCATGGCCTACTCCATCGATAGTGAATGGAGAAATAGAAATGTATTTTTAAAAGGTCGGGAAGAGATTGTCGCTTTCCTCCAAGGAAAATGGGAAGCGGAACGCAACTATAAGCTTAAGAAAGAATATTGGGCTCATATAGGGAATCGCATTGCTGTCCGATTTGAATACGAGTACCAAAATGAAAACGGTGACTGGATAAGAGCCTATGGAAATGAGAATTGGGAATTCGACGAAAACGGGTTGATGAAAAAAAGGTTCGCCAGTATCAATGATCTTGCCATTTCGGAATCGGAAAGAAGGGTCAAATAATAATGTAAACACTACAAATTTGGATACAAAGTTAAAGACGAAAGCATTTTTAATTTGGGCCACCGCTCTAATTCTTTTGGTTTTGGCTTTGTATATTATTAAAACTAGATCGTTTTTTTTCGAAGAAGAACAACAGTCGGCCCTACCGAATGTCGCAATGATTGCTGAAGCAGAACAACTTGTAAAAGTTACTACAACACCCGATTTTATATACAGTTTTGACCACATGACCGAAGGGGTGTTACAACATCTTGACCGAGATTATACCTATGACATTGTTCCAGAAGAATTAAAAGGCGGATTGTTATTTCAGGGCATCCATAGGCCGCCTAAAGGAACCGTCGTCGTTATGGACATTCTAGAGCCTACGACCATATCTTTTTTCTTTCACAGCACAGTTGATGGTGGCTATTCTCAAATTTTCGAAAATTTAGATGGGTGGGAAAAGACGAATCCAGCACCTCAATACGACATTCACAACGGTGACCACGGATTAGATATGACGCTATATCTGTTAAACGCACAACCTGGAATTTATTCCATTCCAGCAACCACGAAGGATAGAGCTTGTTTTAGTATTATTTTTCAGAAAAAATAAACGGTAGAAATTGCTTTTATTCGATCAGCAATTGATCCAGAACCTCGCGCACCTTCTTGCTGTTCCAGTCTGCAGCTCCACTTTTATCAATGACAATATTTCCCGTTTTAGAAATAACATAGGTGGTTGGCAGTGAATTGCTTTTGATGGCATTTGGGACTTCTTGAATGGGTATATAGACTGGGAAATCATAGCCTTTTTTATTCATAAAGCGTGTGATCTTTTCTGGGTCTTCCATAGAAACAAAATAGAAATCGACCTTATCGCCATAGTCGTTATAAAGGTCTTGCAGAGAGGGCATTTCAGCAACACAAGGGGGACACCAAGTAGCCCAAAAGTTAATAAGCACTACTTTTTCTTCGGAAGATGCCAAGCTTATTTTTTCTCCGTCCAAAGAAGTTAACCTCCATTGATAGGTATCTAGGGTCGTTCTTTTCTCAACGGCTATTTCCGAAGGGCTAAAAGAAAGCAATCTGCTAAAAAACACTTTGATAGGCATGGCCGTTTGCGGAATAAATAATAATAAGATGATAATTGCAAGCAACAAATTACTCCAGTTCTTTTTAAAAAATGCTTTCATAGATTACCAAGTTAAGCTGAAAATTTTAATCATAGGTCGAAACCGTTTACCGATTCTTACAGATAACCGACACAAATGTTCCTAATGGAAATGAAAAATTAAACTTTCTAAGATAAATTTTACTCATAAAAAAATCCCATCTTTCAATGGGATTTTAATATTGTCAACTTGATATATTTATCTGCTTACGGTCCCAGTAGGAAAGCTACCTAAATTAAGAGCGAAGTCGTTAAAAGACGGAGCCGTTTTGTTGCCTGCCATCGCGGCCAATGGCTTAAGCGTAAATGGTAGTGGACTGTTATCTGGTACCGGCTCTACGGTCACGACAACCGTTCTTCCTCGAATATCCAATGGAAAAACTTCTCCCGTTGGTGCATTGTTGAAGAAATCTTCACCAGGAATTTGTGGGCCTAGATTCTCTGTACCACTAAAGCTTGTAGGAAGCCCAGCGTTGTCGTCCATTTGATCGACACTGGAAAACGTTCCAGTAGAGAGCGGGCCCGTATCTCCTATTACCCAGCCTTCATAAATCCATCCGTCAGGCAATGTAGGAAGCTCTAAAGTAGCTGTTGGAGGCATTCCAGGAACGCCAAACCACACACCATTTTCATCGTTTCCATTATTTCCTTCACCCGATTCCTCATCGGTGGGAGTTCTTAAAAAGAAATTTCCTGCGGCTGCACTAAAGTCACCAACCGCTGGTGCAGTAGCCGTAGAAACATTTGCCGAGTTACCATTAAAATCGCCTGCAATAAGTTTTTGAGCAGAAGGCTCCGGATTCGGGTCTGGATTTGGTTCAATGGTCAATATAAACTTAGTTGCTGCGGCAATGGTTTCAGTAGGAACTTCGAAACTAGTACTTGATAAAGCACCGTTTGCATCTACAGTGAATAATCCTGTTGAAACTGGAACGCCATCGACTAAAAGCCATCCTTCATAATTAAAACTTGCGCCCAAATCTTCGAGGCCGTTTAGATTTAAAATAAGGTTAGAGGTACTGGTGTTGTCATTGTCATCGTCGCTATTACAAGAAGTAAACGCAAATGTTAGGGATAAAACCCCAAGAAAAATATTTTTCATGTCTGTTTAATTTTAATTATTCGGTAAAATTAAACGATCATAAAATCATGAAATGTTAGCTAGCTAACATTAGGCAGAAAACTTCAATCGAATTTCATTTCGGCTAAAATCGATTCGTTTTGCTTCTTTAAATTTATTCATAATAGAATTAAAAGTGGGTCGTGAGGTGCCAATTAAATTGGCTATGTCTTTTTGAGTGTACGGATGTTTGATCACCGTATCCCCCGTTTTTGGACAACAATATCCATATTCTTGTGCCAATTCTTTTAAAAACTCAGTTACTCTAGTTTCGGCATCTTTGAACATGATTAATTCTAAACGACGCTCTAGCCGTTTGATTCGAAATCCGATGAGTTTGTACACGCTAAAGCTGAAGGTTCTGTTATCACGCATCAAATCGTACATGGTGTCAACGCCTACTGGACAAATGGAAGTGGTTTTTTCTAAAGACATGGCAAATTCGTCACGTTTCTCATCGCCTAGAATGGCTGTTTCGCCAAACAACTCTCCTTTTGACAAAATCGCCTTCACTACTTCTTCGCCGCCTTCGGTATAATAACCAATTTTAACTTTGCCATTTTCAATCAAATAGACCTTGTTTGCAGAGTCTTCCTCAAAATAGATATAGTCTTCCTTACCGTATTTATTAAAAGCATGGGTACTCTTATAGGCCTTAAATTTATGCGGGCAAAGCATACTAAAAAGGTTGACGTCTTCGAATATCCAAAAAGACTTCATAGCAGTTTTCTAATTAATTTAATAATAGGTCGAAGTGATTTTCTAAATCTTACAGCGAACCCATAAGTTTATTCAAAATGAAAATGAAAAATTAAAACTCGCTACCTTCTAAAATTATTCTAAATTTATATCATTCATTCAAACATAATTCCATGAGTTCTAGAAGAGATTTTGTAAAAAAGACAGCCCTAATAGGCACAGGCCTTGCCTTGGCGCCTAGCATGAGTTTTGCATCCAATACAATGTTGTCCAGTACGACCCTGCGAGTTGGATTAATAGGAGTTGGCCTTAGAGGCACCAATCATTTAAACAACTTGCTTCAGCGCGAGGATGTTGTTATTGCTGCGATATGTGACATTGATGAACGGCGGAATACCATCGCCAAAGACCTCATTTCGAAGGCCAATAAAAAGGCTCCACAGGTTTTTGGTAAGAACGAATTGGATTATCGGAATCTATTAGAATTGGACGATGTGGATGCTGTAATTATAGCAACGCCCTGGCTTTGGCACACGCGGATGGCCAAGGATTCGATGCTTGCTGGTAAGTATACAGGATTAGAAGTCTCTGCTGCCAATACGATGGAGGAATGCTGGGACCTGGTGAATACGCATGAAAAAACGGGAAGTCATCTCATGATTTTAGAAAATGTATGTTATCGTAGAGATATCATGGCAGTCCTAAACATGGTGCGACAAAACATCTTTGGCGAACTCTTACATTTCCGCTGTGGTTATCAACATGATCTGCGATTTGTAAAACTGAACGACGGAAAAACAGCCTATGGCAAGGGCGTTGAATTTGGAGAGAAAGGAATCTCAGAATCGGCTTGGCGCACCCAACATTCATTACTTCGCAATGCTGATGTGTATCCGACTCATGGCGTTGGTCCGATAGCTACGATGTGTAATATAAATTGCGGTAACCGATTTGTATCTATCACTTCTATGGCCAGTAAAGGAGTAGGTATTAATAATTATATTGTAAAAAACGGAGGTAAAGATCACCCCAATGCTAAACTAAAATTTAAGCAAGGAGATATCATTACTTCTATGATTGAAACTGCGAATCAAGAAACCATAATTGTAACGCACGATTGCAACTCTCCCCGTCCCTATTCGCTCGGTTTTAGAGTACAAGGGAGCGAAGGTATTTGGGAGGTAGATGGCAATAGAATGTACATTGAAGGCAAGGCCAAAGCAGCACACCGTTGGGACGAAGCGGCTCCTTGGCTAGAACAATACGATCATCCACTCTGGAAGAAATATGGTGAATATGCTGCTGGCTCAGGACATGGCGGGATGGACTTTTTTGTATTGCAGGCCTTTGTTGAATCGGCCAAACAAAATATTGCTCCACCAATGGACGCCTACGATGCCGCCGCTTGGAGTGCGATTACACCGCTGTCGGAAGTATCCATTGCCAACAATGGTGAACCGCAAGATTTCCCAGACTTCACGAGAGGTAATTGGGTAAAAAACAAACCTTACGATTGGATTAAAAACACCTATTAAGTTTGAAACGACGCATCAATATCATGGCTCCAGGGCGTATTTGTCTGTTTGGAGATCATCAAGACTATTTAGAGCTGCCTGTAATTGCCTGCGCGATTAATAGAGCTTTACTTCTTTCTTCGGAAGAAAATACAACGCGGCAATTCCATATACGGATGCCAGACATTGCCTCGGAGCGAACCATTTCAATAGATAACACTTTCACATCTTTAGACGCTGGAGATCACTTTGCCTCAGCCTTGCGAGTGGTGAGACGTTATGGGTGCATTCCAGATACTGGGTTCGATATTGAGTTAAAAAGCACGATTCCTATCAATGCCGGCACTTCCAGTTCGTCGGCCATTGTTGTGGGATGGATTCATTTTTTATTGATGGCCTTTGGTTGTAATCTAGAAATCACCGCTTCATTGATTGCACAATTAGCTTACGAAGCCGAGGTGTTGGAACACCAATCACCGGGTGGTAAAATGGATCAATACACTATTGCCATTGGAAACATTATTTATATAGATACAAGTCAAAGTTTCTCCTATGAACAAATTGGAACTGAAATGGAGGGGCTTATATTAGGTGTCTCTGGAGTTCCGAAGAAAACCATTGGACTTTTGGGAGCATTGAAGGGGAATGCCTTAGAGGCTATTGGACAAGTGAAAGCGGCTCGTCCAGATTTTAGATTGGAAAAGGCCAGCATAAACGACATCGAACCACTTTCTGAATATATTTCAGAAACACTGCGGCCTTATTTCTATGCTGCTGTAATGAACCATGATATTACCCAAAAAGCCAGACGGCATTTCAACGAAAAAACGCTCGATTTAAAAATGATAGGCGCACTCATGACTACGCATCACGACGTCTTAAAAAACATTTTGAAAATCACGGTACCCCGAATTGACGCTATGATCTTGGCGGCACTTAACGCTGGTGCTTACGGAGCCAAAATTGTAGGTTCGGGAGGTGGTGGAAGTATTGTCGCTCTGGCTCCACCAGAAAAAAAACGGGCCGTCATTGAAGCTATTAAAAAGGCAGGTGCCATAGATGCTTATGACGTATCTGTGGAAAAAGGAACTTATATTCAGTAAAAAAAATGCATAGCAGTTTACTCATATTGGCTGGAGGCGCGTCCTCAAGAATGAAAAAATCCATTTCGGTAGCGGGTCTTTCTTCCGAAGAAATTGAACGGGCCAATACCCAAAGTAAGGCGCTCATAAGCTACGGCAATGATAACCGCCCTATCTTAGATTTTCTCTTACTAAATGCTAAAAAAGCAGGCTATAAAAACATCTATCTAATTGTTGGTGAACAAAAAGATGCTTTCCATCATTACTACGGAAACAAGACAGCGAACAATGACTTCAATGGAATGCTTCTCTCTTATGCGACGCAATACATTCCGAAGGGTCGAAAAAAGCCATTCGGCACCGCCGATGCTGTCACACAGGCCTTAGAGCAATACCCTCACTTGCAGAAAGAAGCTTTTACGGTATGTAATTGTGATAATCTGTATTCTGTGAAGGCATTGCAGGAGATGGCAACTACCCCTGCTCAAAATGCCTTTATTTCGTATGATCGCGACGGACTAGAATTTTCTATGGAACGAATATCTAGATTTGCTCTCGTCCTCCTGGACACTGAAAATTATATCGTCGATATTATTGAAAAACCTTCAGAAGAACACCTGGAAAACTATCGCGATGCAGAAGGTAAATTTCGCGTAAGTATGAATATTTTTAAGTTGGATGGGGCTCAACTGTTTCCCTATTTGAAAAATTGCCCACCACATCCACTGCGCAATGAAAAAGAACTCCCAACGGCCCTTTTAAATTACTGCAAAGACCATCCAAGTAATTTTAAAGGAATCCCATTTTACGAACATGTTCCAGATCTCACTTCTAAAGAAGATATACTGGTCTTCAAGAAATTCCTAAACACTCATTTCAAGGAATAAAAAAACTCCTACTTGCGCAGGAGTTTTTGCATTTAAAATATTTATTTTCTTAGGAAGCGTTCTCCTTTTTGATCAAATTCAAGGCAGACCCTTCACGGTACCATTCAATTTGAGATGCGTTGTAGGTATGATTAACCAAAATCACATCCTTACTACCATCGGCGTGTACAATTTCAAGAGTCAATGGTTTATCAGGTGAGAAATCTGCAATATCTACAAAGTTAAAAGTATCGTCTTCCTGAATGAGATCATAATCCGATTCATTTCTAAAAGTCAATCCTAACATTCCTTGCTTCTTCAAGTTCGTTTCATGGATACGTGCAAAAGACTTTACGATCACAGCTGCAACACCTAAAAAGCGCGGCTCCATAGCGGCGTGTTCTCTTGACGATCCTTCACCGTAGTTATGATCACCAACAACGATAGTCATCAGTCCTGCGTCTTTATAAGCTCTTTGGGTATCAGGTACTCCGCCATATTCACCATCCAATTGGCTCTTTACGAAGTTTGTTTTCTTGTTGTATGCATTCACAGCACCAATCAAACAGTTGTTCGAGATATTATCCAAATGTCCTCTAAAACGCAACCAAGGTCCCGCCATAGAAATGTGATCGGTAGTACATTTACCAAAAGCCTTAATCAATAATTTAACTCCCTGTAACTGGTTATCCTCAATAGGTTCGAAAGGCGTTAGTAGTTGCAAACGTTCGCTCGTTGGACTTACTGAAATTTGAACACCACTTCCGTCAGGCATTGGTTCTACAAATCCATTGTCCTTCACTTCAAAACCCTTTGGAGGCAATTCCCATCCTGTAGGCTCGTCTAACATTACTTCATCTCCATCTTCATTGATTAGCGCATCCGTCAGTGGATTAAAGTTCAAACGACCCGAAAGAGCAATAGCAGCTGTAAGCTCTGGAGAGGCTACGAAGGCGTGTGTATTTGGGTTTCCATCCGCACGCTTAGCAAAGTTTCTATTGAACGAGTGTACAATACTATTCTTTGGTGCATTTTTAGGATCTTCATAACGGGCCCATTGCCCAATACATGGGCCACATGCGTTGGTAAATATCTTAGCGCCTAGTTTTTCAAACACTTGTAAGATTCCGTCACGTTCGGATGTATAGCGTACTTGTTCTGATCCTGGATTGATTCCCAATTCCGATTTCATTACTATTCCTTTATCCAAGGCTTGTTGTGCAATAGAAGCAGCTCTTGACAAATCCTCATAAGAAGAGTTGGTACAAGATCCTATCAATCCCCATTCCACCTGCATAGGCCAATTATTAGCCTGTGCTTTCTCTGTCATAGTTCCAACTTCCGTTGCCAAATCGGGCGTAAATGGACCATTTAAATGCGGCAATAAGGTAGAGAGATCTAAACGAATTACTTGATCGAAATACTCCTCTGGGTTAGCGTATACTTCTGCATCGGCAGTTAAGTAGTCTTTTATTCCATTGGCTGCGTCTGCGACGTCTTCACGTTCCGTTGCTCTAAGGTAACGCTCCATGGAAGTGTCATATCCAAAAGTAGAAGTGGTTGCTCCAATTTCGGCACCCATATTACAAATGGTACCCTTACCGGTACATGACATAGCTGTTGCTCCTGGACCAAAATATTCAACAATAGCTCCGGTTCCTCCTTTTACGGTTAAAATCTCGGCTACTTTTAAAATCACATCTTTAGGTGCAGTCCAACCGCTTAATTTTCCGGTAAGCTCTACTCCTATTAACTTCGGAAACTTAAGCTCCCAAGCCATTCCTGCCATTACATCAACAGCATCTGCTCCTCCTACTCCAATGGCAACCATTCCTAAACCACCAGCATTAACTGTATGTGAATCGGTTCCAATCATCATTCCACCTGGAAAAGCATAGTTTTCTAATACCACTTGGTGAATAATACCAGCTCCGGGTTTCCAAAAGCCAAGTCCGTATTTATTAGACACCGAACCTAGGAAATCAAAAACTTCATTACTGGTTTCATTGGCACGTTTTAGATCGGCCTTAGCACCCTGTTTAGCTTGAATTAAGTGATCACAATGCGTGGTCGTTGGCACTGCCACTTTGCTCTTTCCTGCTTGCATAAATTGAAGCAAAGCCATTTGAGCTGTTGCATCTTGAAGTGCAATTCTATCTGGAGCAAAATCTACATAATCTTTCCCTCTAGTATATGGTTCATTTGGAATAGCATCCCAAAGATGGTTGTATAATATTTTTTCAGAAAGGGTTAAAGGATGTCCCAAAAGTTTCCGTGCTTGATCCACACGTTCAGGCATTTGGGCGTATACTTTTTTGATCATGTCTATATCGAATGCCATAGTCGTTTTTTTAAGTTTTTTGAAGTTGTACGTTACTACATTTTGCCTTAATCGTACTTCGGCAAAAGTACAAAATTTCAAAATTATTTACAAATAATTTAATGAATTAGGTTATTTTATAACTATTCTTCAATGAATATCAAATTTACATACGCAATATTCTGAATTATTCAATTTTGAGTATCGATAATTGTCAAATTGACAATTTATTCTTGTTTAAATTTTCGCTTGAAGTAAGAACGATCCCTCAGATCCATCATTGGTTTTTCATAAAGACGGTATAGGAAATAAGAAAGTAATAGGGTGATGGTCAAATATCCAATAGCAAACCCAATTTTTTGAATAGTACTATAGTCTTTCGAAGTAGAAAAATAAGCCATCATTTGAAGCACGATGGAGTAATGTAATAAATACATCGAATATGAAATAAGACTTACCAATGTGATGGGCTTCAAAAGATATTTAGGCGCTCGTTGTAAGCGTGAAAAGAAGGGGAGCGACATGGCAATAGCAATAGAACATAATGGTAAATAAAGAACATTGAAAAAGAAGGGTTGATCTTCGGTTACCCACCCTGCAACTCCTATAAAACCATGTATTGAAATGAAAAGAACCGCTCCAAGAAATAACAGTACTGTAGTCTGCTTTTTCCAAAAATTTGGATATACCAAGGCCAAATAGGCGGCTAGAACTCCATAGTAAATAGAATCTATTCTATATATAACTACGGCCTTTAGGTTAATATTCCAAAACTCTAAAGAATTGGAACCGGTTTGATGATTATACCACACTTTAGTCAAAGTAAAAAACAGTATGATCCCCAAGGTCACCGACAAGAACAGTTTTTTTCTAGAGATTTTCCACTTCGGAATTAATACCAAATAAAACAGCAACGGCCCCAAAATGTAAGCGAACTCTTCAATGGGTAAACTCCACGATTCCGTAAAGAAAATATCCATTCCTAAATTAAAATTTTGTAGAAATCCGAAATAGCTGGGTAACGTTTCTGGAAGATCCCTACCTATATAAAGGACCAAGACAATATTGATGATAAGTACCAAATAATAATTAGGCAAGGTTCTAAACCAGCGTCTGATTAAAAAATAAGTGAGGTGTTCTGTTTTGAATGCATCATTCGCGAAAATTCGGAACAGGATACGACCGATTAAAAAACCACTGAGTACAAAGAAGATTTCTACTCCCATAACCCCGCACAATCGAAGTAAGGTGACCAACGAACCTTCCAATTCTGGAAATACCCAAAGGGCATGTGATCCTACTACAAATAGAATCGCAGCGGCTCGCATGAGATCTAATCCAAAAATTCGTTGTTTATAATCGATTTGCAAGAAGCCTAGTTTCTGGTTGAAACGAAGGTACTAAAAAAGTGTAGTTAATTGTCTTTCTTAAAATAATGTCGCAATAAAACCCCAATGATGACTGCTATCCCTATCACCTCGACGATTGAACCAATAGCTAAGAGAAGACCTGCACTTATAGGGCCGATTTCCCAATGAAGTATACTAAAAAGCCCTCCGATTATACTAAAAGTAGTTCCAACTAAAAAGATAATGATTGGTATAATAAACTGCTTAAGTTTCATTAGAACAGGCTTGTAATAATCTCCTCAATGCTAAGACCTTCTGCTTCGGCTTTGTAGTTTTTTATTAGACGATGTCTTAGAATACCCAATGCAACCTTTTGGACGTCTTCAATGTCTGGAGAAAATTTACCATGCAAAGCAGCATTGGCTTTAGCAGCCAAAATTAAATTTTGCGAAGCTCTTGGTCCAGCTCCCCAATCCACATAATTTTTAATTATTTCGGGTGCTGTTTGGCTCTTTGGCCTGGTTTTTCCCACCAAGGTAACAGCATATTCAACCACATTATCGGCCACTGGAACGCGGCGAACAAGGTTTTGAAAATCTATGATTTCTTGAGCATTAAATAAGGCATTCACCGATTGTTGCGTCCCTGAAGTTGTTAATTTAACCACCTCAACTTCTTCAGAAAAGGATGGATAATCGAGATTAATCGCAAACATAAAACGGTCCAATTGTGCCTCTGGCAATGGATAGGTCCCTTCCTGCTCGATTGGGTTTTGAGTTGCCAAAACGAAATAAGGCAAATCCAATTTATAATTATGTCCAGCCACGGTCACCGATCTTTCTTGCATCGCCTCTAACAAAGCTGCCTGAGTTTTTGGTGGAGTTCTGTTGATCTCATCTGCCAAAATGATGTTCGCAAAAATAGGGCCTTTGATAAACTTGAACTCGCGGTTACTATCCAAGATCTCCGAACCTAAAATGTCACTAGGCATCAAATCGGGTGTAAATTGTATTCTTTTAAATTGAAGCCCTAAAGTTTGAGCCACGGTATTTACTAACAATGTTTTTGCCAAACCTGGCACTCCAATAAGTAAGGCATGCCCTCCTGAAAAGACAGCCAATAAAACCTGCTCAACTACTTCGTCTTGACCTACTATTACTTTCTTTATTTCTTGGCGTAGAGCGTTGTATTTGGAAACCAATTGTTCCACAGCAGTTACATCTGACATAGGTTTGGGTTGTGTTATTAGTTTTTAATCCAATTGCTTGAGAATTCGCAATCGTAGTAGTCTTTATTTACATTTACGTATGTATCCTGAATTTTCTTGTTCTGCCACTTCTCAATGACGCGAATTTGCTTCTGCTTAAGAGCCAGATCCTTAATTTTCTCATAGTCATTCTGGAAATCGGCAGGATGTTCTTTGTACTTCTTGGTAACCGTTAGTATTTTAAAAGCACTACGTCCGGTTCGGTCTCTATCGGTATATACTTTAGAAACTTCTTTTTCTTTCAAGTTATAGATCTGTGCACTAAGGGTAGGCTCCATTTTTGTAAGATCAAAGCGAGTATCGAAAGAAACTGGATTCACCAATTGTCCTCCATTATTACGTGTTTCCTTTTCGTCGGAATAACGACGCGCAGCCGTTGCAAATTCCAAATTACCTTCTATAATTTCTGAACGTAGTGAATCTATCTGAGCCTTGGCCTCGTCAATAATTGCTTGCGAAACTTCAGGGAAAATAATAATGTGTCGCACATCCAATTCCTGACCTCTTACTCTGTCTACAGTTAACAAATGCCAACCAAATTCAGTTTCGAAAGGTTCGCTCACTTCTCCCTCTAATAGAGAGAAAGCAACGTCTTTAAATTCTTTTGCCATGGGTGAATTTTTCCGTACACCCTCAATAAGCCCTCCTTTTTTGGCAGAACCATCTTTTGAATAGAGTACTGCCTTGGTGGCAAAACTTGATCCATTTTCAAGGATATCTATGCGGAATCCATTCAATTTATCAACGACGTCTTTTACAGCTTGTTCAGTTACTTTAGGTTCTATCACTATTTGAGCGACTTCTACCTCAGCACTAAAAAATGGACGATCTTCTTCAGGGATAGCGAAGAAAAACTCGCGCACTTCCTCGGGAGTCACTTCCACCTCTTTTACCACTGCTCTTTGCATTTCCCCTGCTAACATGAGGGTTTTATTAGTTGCAAAAAGTTCTTGTCGTAATTCGGCAATACTATTTTTTTTGTAGAATTTGGCCGCTTTCTCTTCGTCTCCTCCAAACTCTCCAATAATATATTGCATTTGCTGATCAAGACGTTGAGATATTTCAACATC
>Ga0256847_1000515_pt1 | contig 24119 bp, 11 predicted proteins | sample TeddybearmetaG_FD_189099 | JGI IMG/M metagenome (GOLD analysis project Ga0256847, IMG submission 189099) | Hydrothermal vent microbial communities from East Pacific Rise, Pacific Ocean - Teddybear | ecosystem: Environmental > Aquatic > Marine > Hydrothermal vents | place: Pacific Ocean: East... | reverse complement strand
ATAAGAAATGTAAATACATAAAATGCTGAAATTCAATGATTGTTTTAAAACTAAATTCTGGAAACTTTACACACCAAATTTCATAACCATCAGATAATCAATGAAATAGAATGGCTGTGTAGTTACGTATATTGATTACAAATAATCAACTATGAGAATTCTCGCTACCCTACTATTGATATTTCCAATCGTAATTGTAAACGGACAAATGCGGCATGACAATCAAAATAAAGCTGCTGTCATTGAATCCGTAGATTCACATTTTGATGCACTTAGAATATTGAGTGACAAGATTTGGTCCTATGAAGAAATTGCTTTTCAAGAAGAAAAATCGGCTAAAGATCTCTCAGATTTTGCTGAAAAACATGGATTTAAAGTCACTAGAAATATTGGAGATATTCCAACCGCATTTACAGCAGAGTTTGGCTCTGGATCACCAGTAATCGGCATTTTAGGTGAATTTGATGCATTGCCAGGCCTTTCACAAAAGACCGTTCCACACAAAGAAGTTTTGCATGAAGGAGGTGCTGGTCATGGATGTGGACATAATTTATTTGGTGTAGCATCTTTAGGTGCAGCTATCGCAATAAAAGAACTCATAGCAGATGGTAAACTTAAAGGTACTGTCAGATTTTATGGATGTCCAGCTGAAGAAAAATTCTTTGGTAAATTATGGATGATTAGAGCTGGAGTATTTGACGATGTAGACGTGATTATGGATTGGCATCCAAGTGGAGAAACAAAGGTGGGAGTCCAGAGTGGCTTAGCTTTAGTAGATTTCATTGTCGAATTTTATGGGCAAGCGGCTCATGCCTCAGCGGATCCTTGGAATGGTCGTGATGCATCGGATGGACTTGAATTGTTCACCACAGGAATCAACTATTATAGAGAACATGTAAAGCCAAGTGTTCGTATTCATTACGATATTCAGAATGCAGGTGAGGTTGTCAACGTTGTTCCTGATTATTCAAGAATATGGACTCGGGTTAGAGATACAAAACGAGATGGAATGGTAGAGGTATGGAAGCAAGTCAAAAAAATTGCTGAGGGTGCAGCCATGATGGCCAATGTTGAATATAAGATAACGCTAATTTCAGGTATCCACGAAGTTATGGTGAATCGAACTGGTGCAGCTAGATGTCAAACCAATTTGGAATATCTAGGTCCAATAACTTATACTGATTCAGAACAAGAATTTGCAAAAGGCATTCAGAAAGCAACAGGCAAGCCACAAGTTGGGATCGAATCAATAATCAATCCTATGGAAGAAACATTAGAACACCCAATGGGTGGCTCAACGGATGTTGGAGATGTAAGTTATGTAGCACCCGTTATTCGACTCCGAGCTACGACAGCTCCAAAAGGTACTCCTTGGCACTCTTGGGCTGTAGTAGCCTGTGGTGGAATGTCTATCGGACATAAGGGAATGGCATATGCTTCCAAAGCTTTATCCATGACTATGGTAGACTTATTCGAAGATGCTCAACTTAGAGCAGACATTCGAAAAGAGTTTGATGAACGAAAAGGAGATTATGTTTATAAGCCGATTATTCCTGAAGGTCCTCCGCCTTTGAATACAGGTTATTAATCAGACATTTTACCAGATAAAGACATAACTTGGAGTTCTAGTCTTTTCATTTCTCTCAAAATCGCATTTTTATCCATCTGCATCCAAGCAAAAATCTTAAGCATGCTCAGACCTAATAAAAATAGTAAGCTGCCAAAGCCCCATTTTATTAATTCATTGGTAGACTCTACATTAAAGAATTGGATGCAACTATAGACGAAAAAGCCGAAAAAGATAAGAACCATAATGTTCATTATAATAAGAATCCATGCATTCTTGCCTTTAAACAAACCTATAACCATGTCAAAAACGTTCTGCTCATCTAAAGAATCATAAAATGCAGCTTCTTCTTGGCTTAATGTATCTTTAATTAATTGATCAATTTCTTCCATTTTACTTTTCATGATTTATTTTTTTTAGTATTGATTTTAATTTTTCTCTTGCCTTAAATAATCTTGATTTCACTGTGCCTATTGGTATATTTAAAAAAGTACTTATTTCATTTAATGAATACTCCTCAGTATAAAATAATCGAATTATATCCTGCTTTGGTCTGGGCAACTGATGGATTGCTTTTAGCAATGCTCTTCGAATAGGAATTCTATTGTCTTCTGAGGCCGCTTTGTCCTGTGAATCCAATACAATTGATTTTGCATTTTTGCTTTCTTTATTACTTTTATTGATAGAATCTACAGCCTTAGTATAAACTATTCTGAAAGCCCAACTTTCAAAACTATCCACATTCTTCAAAGTGTGTATTTTATCAATAATGGTAAGCCAGCTTTCCTGTGCTATATCTTTGGCTGATTCTTTATTTTTCGTTACCCAGAAAGCTTTTTCACAAAGTATTTTATGGTACCGCTTTACCAGTATAGGCAAGACATTAGTAACACCAGATTTGTATTGATTTATTAAAAAACTATTTGATGGATTATGTCTTTTTTTCATTTAGGTAAAACAAATTACATCCTAAAGACTAACAATAAGTGTAAAGGTTCACTTTTCCAGAAATCGATGTCAAATTACTCGTAAATGGAATGGGTGTAGTGCCTGACAAATAACAATTGTACAGTTCAATGGCAAACTGGTCATTTTTTAACCGCAAAGATTGCGAAGGAGGTGCAAGGTTCGCAAAGGTTATTTATTAATTTTCTGCTGATTCGATTTCTACTAATTCTAACTTGAGTTCGTTTAATTGTGTCTGATCTACTGGGCTTGGAGCATCGATCATCATGTCTCTGCCTTGATTATTTTTAGGGAATGCGATGAAGTCTCTAATTGAGGATTGACCATTCATAACAGCACATAATCTATCAAAACCAAAAGCTATTCCTCCATGCGGTGGTGCTCCATATTCAAATGCTCCCATCAAAAATCCAAACTGCTCTTCAGCTTCTTCTTTGGTAAATCCTAGAAGGTCAAAGTTTTTAGATTGAAGTGCACGATCATGGATTCTTATTGATCCGCCACCGATCTCAGCACCGTTGATTACCAAATCATAAGCATCGGCTTTTAAGCTTTTCATGGTTTCATGATCGCCATTTAGCATTCGGCTTACATCTTCTTTCTTAGGTGATGTAAATGGGTGGTGCATTGCGTGAAATCGCTCTGACTCTTCATCCCATTCTAATAGTGGAAAATCGATTACCCACATCGGTTTGAAGTCCCCTTCTTTCATTAGTCCTAATCTTCGGCCCATCTCAAGACGAAGTTCGCTCAATTGTTTTCTAGATTTTTCAGCTTCTCCTGATAAGACAAAAAGTACATCTCCAGGTTTTGCTCCGAATTTTTCTCCCCATGCGCGTAATGCTTCATCATCAAAGAATTTTCCAACAGTGGACTTTATACTTCCATCTTCTTGGAATTTCACATAAACCAACCCTTTGGCTCCTATCTGAGGGCGTTGCATCCACTCAGTCAATTTCTTCATGTCCTTGTTAGAATAGGAATCTGCTATTCCTTCAGCACATATTCCCACTACCAGCTCTGCATTATCAAATACTCCAAAGCCTTTGTTCTGAGCTATGTCATTCAATTCTACAAATTCCATATCAAACCTTAGATCAGGCTTATCAGAACCATATCTTCTGAGCGCTTCATCGTAGTCCATTCTTGGAAAGTCTGGAAGCTCTACATCTAAGGTATGTTTGAACAGATGCTTAATCAATCCTTCGAATGTATTTAAGATATCTTCGATGGTGACAAATGACATCTCACAATCTATCTGAGTAAATTCAGGCTGTCTATCGGCTCTTAGATCTTCATCTCTAAAACATTTTACAATCTGAAAATATTTATCCATTCCGCCTACCATCAAAATCTGTTTGAATGTCTGAGGTGACTGCGGCAAAGCATAAAATTGTCCTGGATTTAATCTACTTGGCACCACAAAATCTCTAGCTCCTTCAGGTGTACTTTTGATAAGAAATGGCGTTTCAATTTCGATAAATCCTTCTCCAGAAAGATACTTTCTAGTCTCTAATCCAAGTTTGCTTCGGAAGATGATATTATTCTTAACAGCATCTCTTCTAATGTCAAGATATCTGTATTTCATTCTCAAGTCATCTCCTCCATCTGTATCTTCAGAGATTGTAAATGGAGGTGTCTTCGCTGCATTCAATATTTTAATATCAGTAACTTCAATTTCAATATCGCCCGTAGCTCTATCAGGATTTTTATTAGATCTTTCTCTTACTTTTCCAGATGCTGTTACGACAAATTCCCTTCCCAGCTTTCTTGCTTGCAGACATAATTCAGCATTATCATCCATATTAAAAGCAAGCTGTGTAATCCCATATCTATCTCTAAGGTCGACGAAGGTCATACCTCCAAGATCCCTTCCTATTTGAACCCAACCACTAAGTGTTATTTCTTGGCCAACATGGCTCATTCTTAGCTCTCCACAGTTATGCGATCTATACATTGTTTGTCATTTTTTTATTAGAAGGTGCAAAGGTAAGGAATGGAAGATTAATAGTACGTTTTTATGTGTCGATATTTTTCCTTTGTAATAGCCAGTAAAAGTTGAGCTTAATAACAACCTCAACATATCGGGATCCTCAAGCTTGAAAAAATTGGTAAGCCCAGCTTCTTAAGTTGGATAATTTGTAAGAAACAAATAAATAATCTTACTCAGATTCAAACTTTAAATATTCCTTTAGGTCCGTGTAAATATCTTTTAGGACTTGAATTTGATTACTATTGATAGCATGATCATCAATATAAGGAACGACTTTGGCTTCTAAAATTCCTTGTCTTAACAACTCACTCTTTAGATTCCTAGCTTGATTATATCTGTCAAATACTCCGATGGTATAAGTATAAGAATCATCACTCATTTTCTTTTCAATAATTCCGCTATCATATTTTCTTATGACATTAGCCTTAAACATTTGCTTTGTCTTGGCAACTTGGATCTTATAGGCTAAATCTGGAATGGTGTTAATATACAATTCAAAGGAATCGTCTCTCAGACCTTCTGAAACTGCAGGGCGTTCTTCTATGACTTTAAGTCTATTCGCTTGCACATTAGTAAATGAAATGTCAATTCTCCTATTATTCTTTTCTGCTAATCTATTTACTTGACTTCCAGTAATAGTTGTATGTGGGAAATTAGAGCCCAACCCTTTTACAGAAATTCTCTTAGCATCAATTCCATTTTTGACAAGATATTCAGCTGCTTTTTCAGATCTCTTTATTGAAAAGTAAAGGTCAAATTCTCTCATTCCTTCTTTCAGTGAATGCCCAGAAAAAGTGACCTGCAACTCAGGATATATGATCATTAAATCTTTGATCCTAACCATTTTCCCAGAGTTGACTGGATTTAATATTATTTCATCATTGCTATAATACAACGGACTATTGACATATTCTTTTTGTACATACGCTTCATTATCTTCTGTACTTACAATTGAATCTGATGGTACTTCTGTCTCGCCTGTTAGCAGCTCTTCTTCAAACCTTACAAAAGGTACATCTTCTATGTACATCAATTGCTCATTGATTTGATCTTTGAAGTAAGCCAGAAACAGATCACTTCCTCCAAAGGATTCTGGCCTATCTGATGAAAAAATTGCCGTCATACCATCTGAAGAAACCGAAAAGCTACGATCATCCATTGCAGAATTTATAGGAATTCCAAGATTATTTGGATCCGACCATTTTTGAGTTTGGTTATTAAATTCTGATCCGTAAATATCAAAATTTCCAAAACTTTCAATTCTATCAGAACTGAAGTATAGCTTGGTTCCACTTTTAGTTAAAAATGGGCTTACTTCATCATATCTACTGTTTATTTCTGGTCCTAGATTCAAGGGGATACCCCATTCTCCATCTCTATTTACAGAAATGTAAAGATCGTATCCGCCATATCCTCCTTTTCTCTTGCTAGAAAAAATGAGTGTTGTGTTATTAAAAACTTGTAAGTCTTTATCTCCCAATTCAGAAATTACAGGTGAAAGAAATAGCTTTGGAAATGCCTCTGGATCTTTGTCTATAGAAAATGTATCTGCATACATCTGTCCTGTCTTACCATCCTGAGATTTGAAAAAATACATTACTGATCCATCAGGATTGAACCCTTCAATAATATCATTTTTAGGACCATTAAGGACTGGATGAAACGCACTCACTGGTGTCCAATTGCCACTGGAAAGTTCTACAGCATACATGTCAGCAAAATATTTTCCATAGATTTCATCTTTGTACCCTTTCAGATTTCTCAAACCACCATGAGATCCAGGTCTATTCGAGGAAAAATAATACTTGTTTTGAGATGTTGGACTTTGAACTGGGTTGATTTCATCGAATTCTGTATTGACGCCTTGTCCCAAATTTTCTACAAAGGCAATCTGATCATTATACTGATTATCGATACCAAATTTGCATTGCTTTATGAGCTCTATTATTTTGTTTTCTTCGACACGATCTTCAACATATCTCAAATAATTCTTATAAAACCTGGTCGCATCAGTGAATAGTTTTTTACTATGTAATGCTTTTGCCGCATAAAAATAGATTTCCTTCTTATCATACCCCATCCTTCTGGATTTGGTAAAATCCTGGATTGCTGCGTCTGAATTATTAGTATAGAAATTTGAAACACCTCTTCTAAAAAATATAAACTCAGTTGCTTCTTTTTCATCAATCCTATTGTATAATTCCAATGCTTCATAATACTTTTCAGCTTGAAAATACTTATTCGCCTGTTTCAATATTCCTTTCTGAGCAGACACTGAAAAGAAAGTGAACAAACACAAAGAAGTAAGAATTAATCTAAGACATTTCATAATGAGAATTCAATAATTTAAAATCCTTGTTTGATATCAAAACTTTCCAAATAGTCTGCTACTTTTCTTAAAAATGAACCTCCAAGAAATCCATCCACAACACGGTGATCATAAGAAAGAGATAAGAACATCATGTGTCGAATAGCAATGACATCTCCATGTTCAGTTTCAAGCACTGCTGGCTTTTTCTTTATTGCACCAACTGCCAAAATTGCTACCTGTGGTTGATTTATGATTGGAGTACCCATTACGTTTCCAAACGTTCCGACATTTGTTAATGTGAATGTGCCACCTTGAATATCATCCGGTTTCAACTTATTCTCTCTAGCTCTTGATGCTAGATCATTTACTTTTTTTGTCAAGCCGACTAAGTTCAATTGATCCGCATTCTTGATTACTGGAACTATCAAGTTACCTGATGGAAGAGCAGCAGCCATTCCAACATTGATATCTTTTTTTACAATAATTTTAGTTCCATCAACTGAGACATTTACCATCGGAAAATCTCGAATCGCTTTTGCTACAGCTTCAATAAATATTGGCGTAAAAGTAATCTTCTCACCATGATTCTTTAAAAATTCTCCTTTTACAGAGTTTCTCCAATTCACGAGATTCGTAACATCTGCTTCAACGAATGATGTAACGTGTGGAGATGTGTGTTTACTCATCACCATATGATCCGCAATTAGCCTTCTCATACGATCCATCTCTACTATTTCATTATTACCGCTTGAGGTAGTCGCAGCTGCTGATGAAGTTTGAGTTGTAGCTGCATTGGCAATAGGAGCAGTTACAACTTGAGTAGTAGGTACAGTACTAACATTTCCATTTGAACTTGCCTTCTTACCTGTAGATATATAATTTAATATGTCTCTTTTTGTAACTCTTCCTTTTGCACCACTCCCTTGGATTGTATCCAATTCGGCAATCGCAATATTTTCTTGTTTTGCAATATTTTTCACTAATGGTGAATAGAATCTTGTCGAATCAGAAGGCTTTAAGCTTGTTGCAGCACTTGGAATAGGTTCTGTAACAAAAGGTACTTCTACTTTTTCAATCTCCTTTGCTGCAGATGGAGCTTCTTCTTTTGGAGGTTTAGGCTTCTCTGCTATAGCTGGGCTAGCAGCAGGTTCTTCTCCTTCAGTGGCAATAATAGCTATTGCTTTGCCTACCTCAACTACATCATCTTCTTTATACAAAACCTCTATGATTTTACCAGCAACAGGACTCGGTATTTCAGAGTCAACCTTGTCAGTAGCAATCTCTAAGATGGTTTCATCTAGGTCTACTGTATCACCGACATTCTTTACCCATTTAAGAATCGTCGCTTCCATAATACTTTCACCCATCTTGGGCATAATCAATTCTACTTTAGCCATATGCTATCGTTCTTTTGTTAAGGTTTCTTCCTGATTAAGGTTAGGTTCGATTTCAAATAATAATATAACGTTGAGCATTCAAAGGTATTAATATTCAATTTCAAGTTGCAAAATTACTACTATTATTGAGCCTTTAAAAATTTTCTTAAAACATTCAATGCATATTTGCTTGCGTATTCGATGTTTTTCTCTCTATTCTTCCCTGCTAATATTTTTAAAGTATCTATTTTTGATTCATTTCCACATGCAATCCAAATGGTACCCACAGGTTTTTCTTCAGTTCCACCAGTTGGCCCAGCTATTCCAGAAATAGCTACAGACACATCTACCCCTAAGTGATTATTAGCTCCAATGACCATCTCTTTTACAGTTTGTTCACTTACAGCACCATAGGTAGTAAGTGTATCCATTTTTACACCTAGAAGCTTATTTTTAAGTACATTCGAGTAGGTAATCACAGAACCTTGAAAATATGCAGAAGAACCTGGAGTCTTGACTATCTGACTACTCACTAATCCTCCAGTGCAAGATTCTGCTGTACCAATAGTCAAACCTTTCTCTAAAGCTAACTTGCCAATTGTGCTAGACAGTGTTTCTTTATCAAATCCATATACCAGATCTCCAAGAGTTTGCTCAATCTCTTGGGAGAAAGACAAAACTTCTCTTTTTAGTAAATTTTCTTCAATTCCTTTCGCTGTCAATCTTAACTTAACCGAACCAAGGTTTGGCAAATATGCTATACTGATATGATTTGGAAAACGATTTAAGATTGGTTCGATTTTCTGAGCTATTCTAGTTTCCCCTTCTCCAGCAGTTAAGATCGTATGGTGAACGATCGACTGATTATTATATTCTTTTTTCAACAATGGAAGGACACTATTTTCCATAATATACTTCATCTCAAAAGGCACACCTGGCATACTTATGAGAATTTTGTCATTTTTATCAAACTGCATCCCCGGAGCAGTGCCCATCTTATTTTCCAAGATCTTTACTCCATCTGGCATATAACACTGCTCTTTATGAGCTTCGGTGGTGGATCTTCCCCAACGAGCAAAAAGTTTTTTTATCCTTTCGTAAGTTGGTTCATCAAAACGCATATCCATCCCGAAATATTCTGCCATCACTTTTTTAGTAATATCATCTTTGGTCGGGCCTAGACCTCCTGTAATGAGCACAATATCACCTTTATCCATTGCTCGATCAAGACCGCTAATTATACCTTCTTTGGTGTCAGAAATAACAATTTTCTCAACTATCTCAATTCCAATCTCACTCAATTTTTCACCCATCCAAGCTGAATTGGTATCGATAGTTTGTCCTATCAATAATTCATCTCCAATCGTAAGGATTACTGCTTTGCTCATTTAATATTAAATAGATTTATTTCAATTATTCTTCCACCTTGCAGGTTGGGCTTTGCTATTCTGTCGCTAATACTTGCATTATTGTGATACGCTTCCAGCCCGCCGCTAACGCGTTCCTTCTCTTGTCGACTATCGTCGACACTCTTCGAGATCGTTCAGTCATTCTTCTTCTGAACTATTCATTTTCTTGTCTTCCACCTTGTCATTCAAGAAAGTATTCAATTCTTCAATAGGAACGGTTGTTTCCATCTCTCCAAATTCATTGATTCTAATATTAAAACCATCCAATTCTTCATGTACAATGGGCTTCCCCTTTTTCTTCATCTTTTTAGGCATCCTGACGATTTTTGATTTCAGTAAATTTCTCCAAGCTGGACTTCATTCTTTTCACTACTTCTTCTTGCCCTATGAGTTCCATTGTTTCAAACAAGTCTGGTCCCTTCATTGTTCCACATGTGCCCAACCTTAATATCGGCATTATAGCGCCAAAGCCCAATTCATGATCTGAAAAATAAGATTTGATAGATGATTCGATTGCTGAAGAAGTGAATTGTTGCATTCCTACTAGAATTTCGATCATAGCATCAAAATGAGGTCTGTTTTCCAGTTTATATTTTTTCCGAGCCATCTTCTCATCTATCTCCTCTGGCATCTTGAAGAAAAAAGCTCCTGCTGTAAAAAAGTCAGGCAACATCTCTACCCGCTCTTTCATCAGTTCTACAAACTTTATCAAATAATCATCTGATACTTCTATGTTTCTTTCTGCTAACATTGGTTTTAGCATCTCGGCTAATTCTGTATTTGGTTTTGCAATAATATATTGCTGATTAAACCATCTAGACTTATCGACATCAAAACGCGCTCCTGATTTCACGATACGCTTCGTTTCGAAAATATCAATCAGCTCTTCCATGTTGAATACTTCCTCATCATTTCCAGGATTCCATCCCAATAATGACACAAAATTCACAACCGCGTCAGGTAAATATCCAGATTCATAAAATCCAATAAACGTTTCATTTTCTTTGGCATCAAACCAATCAAAAGGAAAAACTGGGAATCCAAATTTTGCACCATCTCTTTTACCCAATTTTCCTTTACCTGTTGGTTTTAGTATTAATGGTAGGTGTGCAAATGATGGTGGTGTCCATCCAAAATATTCATACATCAAGATATGATGCGCTGTACTTGGCAGCCATTCTTCTCCTCTAATTACATGTGTGATTTCCATCAAATGATCATCCACAATATTAGCCAAATGGTAAGTAGGCATTCCATCCCCTTTGAAGATTATTTTTTCATCCAATTCGCTTGAGTTGAATATCACTTCACCTCTCACTTCATCTTGAATCTTAATATCTCTACCCTCTTCTATCTTTAGTCTGACAGTAACATTTTCTCCTTTATCTAGTAAGGCTTTTGTTTCTTCTGGTGATAAAGAAATACTATTCCTCATTTCTCCTCGTGTCAAGTAATTATACTTCACTCCCTGATTGCCAGCTTCTTCATTTTTCTTTCTCCAGTCATCCAATTCTTCACCCGTATCAAAACAGTAATATGCATGTCCTTTGTCGACCAATTCTTGCGAATATTTTCCATAAATAGCTTTCCGCTCAGATTGTCTATAAGGTCCATATTCTCCACCAAGGCTAGGTCCCTCATCTGGAGTAAGTCCAAACCAATTTAATGATTTCACTATATATTCTTCAGCTCCGGGAACAAACCTTGTTTGGTCGGTATCTTCAACCCTCAGGATAAATGTTCCTTTGTGTTTTTTGGCAAATAAATAATTGTATAGTGCCGTTCGCACTCCTCCGATATGTAATGGTCCTGTAGGGCTCGGTGCAAATCTTACTCTCACATTTGTCATGGTCAAATTTTAATTTTAAGACGCAAAGGTAATGCTCTGAGGTTGGAAAGATTGAAAAGATTGGAGAAATTGTAAAAGATTGGGAAGAATAATTTATAATGAATAATTGAAAATTGAAAATTATGGGATAAGGAAAGTTTAAGCTTTTGGAAACTCCGTGAATCTCCGTATGACTGACTGATCATCGCAGATGTGCTAGTGATAACTAGCAAAGGAAGGAACGCGTTAGCGGCGAGTAGGTTTGACATTGTATTAGACTGCTCCAATCTCTTCAATCTCTTCAATCTCTTCAATCTTTCAAATCTTTCAAATCTTTCAAATCTCTTCAATCTATTTCAGCGGAATCAATATTTCATCTTTAAGTATTTCATTGGCTACCGATTCATCATACATCATCAACATCATAAACCCTCCTCCCCCTGCTCCGCATATTTTCATATCAAAGCTGCAACTGGTATGTCCTTTTTTCCAGATTTCTCTATATCTATCAGGTATGAGAATTGATAAATAATTGTATTGTGCCCAACTTAGTTTTTGAAAATTATTGATGAATGAATCCGTATCATTTAATAAGTAATCATCAATTAATTGATTATTGATTTCTGAAATTTCATCAATATGTTTTCTGAATTTTTCGCTTTTTTCAAAGGTAGTTAAGTAAGCATCTACTAAAGGAGCAGTCCTTCTAGGCATTTTAGTGTCGAGCAAATATAAAGAAGCATCAATATTATGGTTTTGCTCATCTATCAATTCCACATTATCGGCATCGTGGATCAATACAGGTTGATTCAGAAAAGAAACCAATGGATCCAATCCTGAAGAGGAACCATGATAACAAGATTCTATCAAACCCAGATTCTTTCTTAGCTCATTTAAAGTCAATAATTCTTTTTCTTTTCTGAATCCATCAAAGATTGCGGCGGTTACGCTCGCACTACTTCCTAACCCATAACCTTGAGGAATTGTCGAATCGAAAGCCAATCCTTTTGCAGTCTGGTATTCGAGATCATCAAAGTCAAAATTTTCTAGTTTACCTTCATAATATACTTTCAAAAGGTATTGTTTCAACTTTTGAATTTCTAAAGAAGAAGGATGATTCTTTTTATAAATCCAAGTTCCAGAAAATTTATCAAAAGGAATGGCTAATGCCTTTGTACCATTGAGCACAGTATACTCTCCAAATAAGAGGATTTTAGAATTGTATTTTTTTCCTATTTCCATTTAGAAATTAAATATAAAACAAAGCAGGCTGGTCTTAGAGACCAGCCTGCTTTTTATTATTTTAATTATTATTTCAATTTAGATAAATGGCGCAATAACAAGTGCAACCACTGACATCAATTTCAATAGTATATTTAAAGATGGTCCAGAAGTATCTTTGAACGGATCTCCAACTGTATCTCCAACTACTGTCGCTTTGTGTGCTTCAGATCCTTTATAGTGCATAACACCATCGATCTCCACACCTTCTTCGAACATTTTCTTTGCATTATCCCAAGCTCCACCTGCATTAGATTGGAAGATCGCCATAAGTACACCACAAACGGTAACACCAGCTAATACTCCACCTAACATTTCAGCTCCACCAACGAATCCAAATGCTACAGGAGTTACTACTGCAATAAGACCTGGCAACACCATTTCTCTGATAGATGCTTTGGTAGATATCTCTACACATTTGCTGTATTCTGGTTTTCCGTCTGCTGCTTCGAAAATAGCAACATCTGCATCTGACCAATCGCTTTGTTCTTTTCCTTCATTCTTTTTCATTACTGCTAATGCAGCTTTCAATTCTGGAATATCAGCGAATTGTCTTCTTACCTCGTTGATCATATCCATGGCAGCTTTTCCTACTGCATTCATAGATAATGCTGAGAATAAGAAAGGAAGCATCCCACCGATTAATAATCCAGCCATAACTTTAGGTTGAGCAATATCGATAGATGTGATACCTGCTGTAGCCATAAATGCTGCAAATAATGCCAATGCTGTCAGTGCTGCTGATCCAATTGCGAATCCTTTTCCGATAGCTGCTGTAGTATTTCCTACTGCATCCAATTTATCAGTTCTTTGTCTTACTTCTTTAGGCAATTCAGCCATTTCTGCGATACCACCTGCATTATCCGCAATAGGTCCGTATGCATCTACTGCCAGTTGGATTCCTGTATTAGAAAGCATACCAACTGCTGCGATAGCAATACCATATAATCCTGCAAAATGATGTGCTCCGATGATTGCTGCTGCCAAAACGATGATTGGCAATGCTGTAGACATCATTCCTACTCCAAGACCAGCTATAATGTTTGTTGCCGCTCCTGTAAGTGATTGTTTTACGATAGATAAAACTGGTTTTGAGCCAGTACCTGTGTAATACTCAGTGATCATACCAATTAATAATCCAGCTACAAGTCCACATAATACTGCAAAGAAAACACCAGTAGAAGTAAATTCTGTTCCAACTACTGTCCATGTTGCAGGTAACATCCATTGTGCGATAAAATATGTCGCTAACAACATTATTCCTGCTGAAACAAACTCACCTAAGTTTAGTGCTTTTTGTGGATCTCCACCTTCTTTAACTTTTACGAAGAATGTACCTATGATAGAAGTGACAATTCCTACTGACGCTAATACTAAAGGAAGAAGAACTGCATTCATACCTCCGAAATCATTTGAAGAAGCAAATCCGGCTGTACCTATAAATGTTGCACCCAATACCATTGTACCAATGATAGAACCTACATAAGACTCAAAAAGGTCAGCACCCATACCAGCGACATCTCCTACGTTATCTCCAACATTATCCGCAATAGTTGCAGGATTCAATGGGTGATCTTCAGGAATACCTGCTTCTATTTTTCCTACAAGGTCAGCTCCTACATCGGCAGCCTTAGTATATATACCTCCACCTACTCTTGCGAAAAGTGCAATTGATGATGCTCCAAAAGAAAAACCTGTTAATACAGTAATTACTCTTGTTACTGCCTCACCATCTGCTACTCCAAACATTGATGTATATAGCAACAATAATGATCCAAGCCCTAAGACTCCTAGTCCTACAACTCCTAGTCCCATTACTGCTCCTCCTGCAAAAGCTACTTCCAATGCTTTCTCAAGACTTGTTCTTGCTGCATTTGTCGTACGTACATTTGCTTTGGTAGCTACCTTCATTCCTATAAATCCTGCAAGCGCAGAACAAATTGCACCCAACACAAATGATAATGCAACTAAAGGAGAAGAAGCTGCTGTAGTTCCACTTATTGCTAATAGGATTGCAACTGCAACTACAAAAATGGCAAGCACTTTATATTCTGCTCTAAGAAATGACATCGCTCCATCTGCAATGTGTTTGGCAATTTTTGACATCTTTTCTGTACCCACTTCTTGCTTAGATACCCATCCAGATTTCCAGAAAGTATATAGTAATGCAAGTAATCCAAATACCGGAATTACATATATTAAATTTTGTCCCATTAGATTGATTTTTAATTTTTTGTTTGATAGTAAAGTTTATTTCTCAAGGATATTTATTTATAAAAAAAATCCCAGAATATTAATTTCGGCGGCAAAAGTACAGTTATTATTATAAATGGCAAAGCCCACCATTCAACATATATATGAAAATTTCTATGTATGGCTTTTTTCTACTATATCAGGGAGAGTTTTGGACAAAAAAATGAGGTAATGCAATGCACCACCTCAACCCTAACCAAATGAAACCAATATAAAATTGATTTTACTTATTGTAAAAGTAACACAAAGTATTTAAACTGCATAGACATCTTGATGTTTTATTAAAAATTGAGAGTTTTGTTCATTTTAATGCCCATAAGATGAATACTGTTCACATGATTGTTAAAATGATATCTAATATGTCATCCAATAAAAAAGCCTTCTATGATCAAAACCATAGAAGACTTTTCTATATTAATGAAGTTATTTAAAAACGTATTTTAAATCATTTCAAAATAATCATCTTTTTAGTTGCGGTATACTCTCCACTTTCTAAAGTATAATACAATAAACCGCTCATTCCAAGATCACTTGCCTTCAATATAATCTCATTGTAGCCTCTTTCTCCTGCTAGTGACTTATTCATCAATACTTTTCCTGTCACATCATGCACTGTAAAATTCACTATGCCTTCTGCTGCCAATCTATATCCAATAGTTGTCTGTCCTTTGAATGGATTTGGCTCATTTTGATACAAAACATTTTCAATTTCAAGATCTTCAGATTGTCTACTTGTTAAAATCAAATCTTTAACGGTCAATGATTCACCAATATATACTTCGCTAGAAGTTACTTTGCTTGAAAGCTTAATCATATTGTTGAGCCTACCAGATTCTGTTGCTTTAAAAATCAATGTAAACAATTCAGAATCTTCTTTAATGACTGTTAGAGCAGCATCACTATAACTTGTTGTGAGAATATTAGAAGTAAGAACTCCAATATTTGATTCAGTCATTGCGATCAATCCTGCATCCACATCTGTGAATTTCAAATTATTAGTTTCTAGTGTGAATTGATATCCATAGATGTCCATGGTTTCACTACTCTTCACTATTAGCTCTATGAGTTCCCCTTCTTGTACATCTTTGTCAACGAAATACAATTCAATTGGATTCCCTCTTGTTGCACTCTCATTTGTAGATGTCAAGTTAGTGACTGCATTACCACTTACATCTCCAATCTTAACTGCAACAAAATCATTGTTCAACATTTCAAGATCAGTTGTTTCCAAATCGACCTTTTCATCTATTGGCCATGGATTACTTATATCACTAAATGCTTGATTTTTATCAATGAACCTCCAACTGTCATTATTTGGAAATTCTGTAGTAATTCCTAATATCAGCTTTCTTAGTTGAGTTAAATCACTTGCTTTAACTTTTTCATCGCCAGAGATATCAGATGCAATTACATCATATGGACTCTCAAATGTCGACAACCCTAAAATGTGTCTTTGGATTAAGACTAAATCAAGCGTACTTACTCCATTTAAGTAATTATCATTTTTCTCTACAGTGATTTGATATTCCACATTCATTGGTGCACCAAGGAAAGTATACATTCCATCTTCTTCTGAATCTCCAATTCTTGGATATTCTGGTAATATGGAAGATAGTTTCACTACTGCATCGTTCAAACCAGCACCTTCTTCTGTTGCAATAGATCCGGATATTTTAGAACCTTCACCGCAAGCCCCTCCATTATCTATGATAGTCAAATAGACTATGCAGAAATCTGAATTCCCTTTCTCATCCCACACATACATTTCAATTTCAACTGGACTATTTTCTACATCTTCACAAGAGAACGTTCTACTTGAAGATCTTCTATCTTCATCATAAGTAGGATCAGCCTCTGGTGTTACTGATGTAAATGTGTATCTCAATGCTTCATCAGGACTACAATTATCAAATGATCCTAAATTGAAATCGACAGCCCATAGGTCCAAAGTACCATCACTTGCCATTACAGCAGAACTAATATCTATACAGTAAGGTGTTGGCGCTTTCTTATCTACTACCATGAAATTGCTTCCACAAGAAGTGATATTTTGACATCCATCAGTTACTTTCCATCTCACTTTATGACTGCTCATACTTCCTTCAATATCTGGTAATGCAATACTTACTTCTTCTCCATTTGCTGTAGGAGATAGGTATCTATCTGGAATTCCATTGCCATTAGTATCATTAAAATTACTATCGAATGGAGGCAAGAAACTACTAAATTCATAGTCATCTACTCCGTCGCCCCATAGGTCAACATACACTTGCCATTTCAACCATCCTGTTGGACAATTTTCGCTTCCAGGATCGGTAGCAATATTGGTCAATACGATTTTGGCTTCACATTTAATTCCATCATTGTCACTATCATCATGATCATTGACTTCAAACATCTGATCCGCACAATTTTCAAGTACAGGTTGAGTATCATCGGACACTTTAATTACTTGTGTGTGCTCCCAAATTCCTTCTGGATTAGAATCATTTGGATGATAAATGCACCAGTTAATAACTGTATAGTAATTTATTAATTTATAGCATGCTCCATCTTCGAATAAGAATGTATCTGTCTCTACAGAATAGCCTATGACATCACAAGGACTGCCTGTCCAAGTCGGTTGGCCAACAGCAATATCATCCGGACAACCTACAGCTTCGAAATCTCCAACTTGAGAGAAACTCACTGTAACCGGTGTACTTTCAATGCCTTCGATCGTAATTGTTTGGTCACAAGATATATCTGATCTTCCAACGATACTCCATCTTCTTCTCACGAATCCTTCATTACAAGAGGAAAGATTGACAATTATATCTCTGTATTCTACTTCAGCAGAACCACAAGAGCCAAAACCAGTCGCCTCTCCAACTACATTGAGATCATCTCTATCCATATCACAAGTAATAGTCACATCTATAGGACAAATCAATTGTGGTGCTAACTTATCTTCAACTTTCACGAAAGCCCATGCTTCATTAAAGTTGTCATTTTCACTTCCAAAAAAGCCATCACCATCTCCATCATCCCAAACTCTCATCCATACTTTGATATATCCTGGATCCAATTCTCCATCTCCGTCTACATCTACTTCTGCATTGTAAATATCATCACAACAGAATTTGACGTATGCTCCCTCATCTGGATCATAACTTGGTGAATTAGGATTTGAACTGCCATCATCTGGATGACCATCTGCATTATATGTAGTGTTTCCAGGGAAATCACATTCATCATTATCTCTTCTGATCTCAATTTTCACTTCACCACAATTATCATGGCTTCCATTATCTACACTTTGTGCATATAGTTTTGCAGCACCATCTCCATTTGAAGATGTAAGACCGATTACTATATTTTGCAATGCTATAGCTACTGGAGCTGTACCGTCAAATGTTGTTATTGTAAAAGTCTTTTTAGCTGCATTACCACATCCATCCGTTACACGGGCTGAGACATTAGTAATACCAGGCAATAAATTAAAGATTACACCATCTTCTACTTGACCATACGATACATTCCATTTCACATCATATGTACTGCAATCATCATCATGAGCTACATCTGGCAATCCATATGTACCGAAACATTCCCATGCATTAGTGCTTATTGTAACATCATCTAATTGTAATAATATAGGCGCAGTATTATCTTCTACTTTGATTCTTTGTATGTGCTTAAGAGGATTGACACCTTCTATTATAGGTAGACACTCATTTGAAATTGTCCAATGTCTCAATAACTCATAACCTGCTGGACAATTGACGTCCTGAAGTTCCTCATCCCAATACCCAAGATTGATATCACAATAATTACTTCCTATTATTGGTTGTCCATTCAATGATGGGCTTCCAGTATGTTCTGGTGAAGTAAGTGATGGATCATCATTCACATCAGAGCAACTCAATGCATCTTGCAATATGAGGTCTTCAGGGAATATAACTCCTTGTGGATCGAATGGTAAGAATGTTATCAACTGATCACATGTTACCGCATTTCCACTATTGTCTACTACCTTCCATCTTCTATTGATCAATACTCTTGGATCTGCACAAGTGCCATTATCTATAATGTCATCTAGATATGAGATGCTTGAACTTGCCTCACATGTCAACAAGATTACTTCACCTGTAAGCAATTGCCCAGAGAGCGGATGTCCAATCGGATATCTTTCATTTGGATCTTGATTACAAGTCAATTCTATATCGGCAGGGCATTCAATTTCAGGAAGAAGTTTTTCTTCTATCGTTACAGTTCCCCAGCAACTATTTCCACTTCCAAGGCAGTCGATAATCGACACATTAAATGTTTGATTCACATCTGACAAGTCGAATTCAGCGTCTACTATGTTACCCGCTGCATCGGTCACTTCTATGCAATAATTATCATAACATCCATACTGTCCACCTTCGAGGATCATATCTGCCATTAAAGTCACTGTACAATCTGTGCCTAATGACAAGTTGATAGCATTGTTACATGAAAGTGAATTATTATCTGGCTCGAATTCAACGACGTTAGCTGTAAATGTACATGAATCCATATTGCCATAGATATCCGTTGTTACAAGGGTAACATCGTTTTCTCCAATCGGGATATAATCAATATCCAGTAATTCTCCGTTTATGAAATATGCAATACTGTCTATTCCACAATTATCTTCAACTAGTGGTCTATTCGCCGATGGTAACATAGCTGTGCATGCACCAGGCTCAAGGAATAAATCCACATCTCCACATCCAAGTGAGAACATTGGCACCTCATCATCTATTATCGTAACTGTAAATCCACAAGAACTTTCATTACCTGAGAGGTCTGTCAATGTATAAGTAATTACAGTTGTTCCCACTTCAAATATTCTTGTCACCTCAGTACCATCTAAATCGATAAATCCTGAAGGCGTAAGAATAGTTTCTTCTGTACTACTCATAGCTCCAGTTACATCATTAAAGAAATCATAAGTCACTGTCATTGATCCTTCACAACAATTATCAGCAAATACTGGATGTACCCAAGTAAAGTCTGCTTCACAAACTGTAGGGTCATTTGAGATTACTGTATCCATTTGTGTATAACCTATATTAGTCAATACTTCTATTGTCCATGAATCTAATGTACCATCTATTGGGCTCTCTGATATAATTGACAATGTCCAGTCACCCGCAGCTTGTTCACCATAGAATGCTTTAAATGCTTCTTCTGGTTTGTAAGAGTTGCCATTACCCAGTGGGCTACAACTAGCTCCTAATATACTTGACACCGCCTGATCATCAAGAGACACATCAATATTCGAAGCACCTCCACATAACTCACCAAACAGGTCTATAGTAGTTCCTGATGGGCTTTCTAGTAAAGCGGATATTGCTCCTGCATCATTAATTGTAATGAGCAAGTTCTGAATATTTACATCTCCAACTATTCCTGAACCCGCAACTATCTGACTACTTACTATACAAGCGCCCTGCGTTATTGCTATGTTCATATTGGTGAATGACATGGTATCCTGAGATGCACATGATGGTGCTTCTATGTCAAGAACTGTAACTGTAAAGCTACATGACGCACTACTTGCTGGTTCTGACTGCAATGAAGCAGTAGCACCATTATCTGTAAATACTGGCAACTCTGGATTAAATGTTCCATAACTACCAGGTTGACATCCATTTGTCACTTTCCAGTCTGATGCATCATCATTATCAATTGCATCTATTCTAATAATATTATCTCCATCTAATGTACCATCATTGATCATTGCCTTATCTAGTACTGTACCTACAAATGTAAACTGGTAAGTTGCTGCTTGACCTGCTGCTATTACATCTGGGAAATCATAAGTAAATACTCCTCCTACTGGTACAACTGTACCCGTTGGGATAATGTAATCTACTGTATCCATTCCTGATATTCTAACTACAGTCGCACAACTAATATCCATTGATGCTGGACCAAAATTACCGATCTCAATTCCTGAAGTAACTCCATCTTGAAGCACTTCTGTGATTAAGACAATAGGTTGATCAAATGCAGTATAAGTAACTGTACTTGTTCCACCTGGGAATTCTGAACCACTTGCATCTTCTATTCCAGTAGCAATAGTTACATTATTCTCATCTTGAATCTCGTAAACAATTGCTAAATTATCTGGACAATTATCCTCTGCTATTGCAGGTATATCATTCACAAGTGCTCCACATTCACCAGGATCGTTCACGGTCTCTACATCATCTGGACATGTGATCGTTGGTGGAGTATGGAAGTCATTAACGATAATTTTCAATTCGCATATTGTTTCATTATCACAACTATCTGTTGCTGTGAACTCTAATATTGTCAATCCTACAGGGAATAAATCACCTGTTCTCAAGCCTGTATCATCTGTCTGTTCTACAATTGGAATCCCACAATTATCAGTTGCAAATGGCAAAGAGAAATTCACAAATGAGCTACACCATCCGTCTGGAGCATCTACAATTACTGGTGGTCTTGGACAATTGGTAAATACAGGTGGTGTATTGTCTCCTGTGCTGAAATTCCATGATATTTCTGATGAATTTCCACATTCGTCAGTTGCTGTAAATATTACATCTATACTTCTACTGTCATTACAACCATCTACAAAATTTGCAACATCATAGTTATTTGACCATACTAGAGTACCACACATATCTTCTGCTGTAGCTCCACCTCTATTATTCAACCAACTAAGTAATTCGTCATCATTATTTGCATTAGATTGGTCACATTCTCCTGAATAATCTTCCCCACCAGTTATTACTGGGGGCGTAGTATCTTCTATTGTGAATGTTCCTTCTGTCGTACTAGAATTGCCACAGTTATCAATAATTGTAAATCTGTAAACTTGAATTCCTGTAATACCACATGAATCTTCTTCCATCACTAGGTCATACTCCCAGATTAATGGTTCATCAGAACATTCGTCAGTTGCACCTGCCAATGCCATACCTTCAAGCCAGGCTTGAAGGTCAGTATCATTTCCTACTCCATCGCACTCGACTGTCATGTTCATTGCTTCAGGATTTACAATTGGACTAGTTGTGTCTTCTATTACAAAACTAGCAATCGTTTCTGCCGAAGTATTTCCGCATGAATCAGTGCTTGTAAAGCTGTAAATATATTCTACTGTCAATCCACATCCTTCGATTGTTTCGACTAACACAGGTTGATCAGGCGTATTTTCACCACATAGATCTTCGAACATTGCTCCTCCTTGGATATTAAGCCAAGCTGTTAATGCAGTTGTATTTCCATTTCCATCACATTCCACGGTCTCGTCGATTGCTGGACTTGTCACTTCTGGTGGTGTCGTATCTTCTATTGTCACTGTCACTGTCACAGGTGTTGCGTTTCCACATGCATCTGTTGCTGTGAAGGTTACATCAGCTGTTCCTGAAGTATTGCCTGCTCCACATGTTGGTGTCAAAGCTATAAAGTCATGGCTGTACACCACTACACTACAACTATCAAACGCATCGCCATTTCCTGCTGCATCCAACCACGCTTGTATTGCATTCATCGGATCTACATCATCTGTACATTCTAATGTCAATGGTGTAGGTTCGATTGTCCATTGTGGAGCTACATCATCTGTTATTGTCAATGTAGCTGTTGTCGGCGTCGCATTACCACATCCATCAGTTGCTGTGAATGTCACAGTTATACTTCCTGTTCCTTGACATGAGCCTGGATCTACTTGTCCGTAATCATTTGACCATACGATTGTATTGCAATTGTCTGTAGCTGTCGCTCCACCATTGCTATTCAACCAGTCTAATAATTCTGTGATATTGTTATCTCCATCGCATACTACTTCTAGTGGTTGTGCAGCCATTGTTATTAATGGCGCTTCTGTATCTTGTATTTCAAATGTTGCTTCTGTTGTCGAGGTGTTGCCACAATCATCGGTTGCTGTAAATCTATACAAGCCTGATCCAGTCAAGTCACATAAGTCACTTTCTTGTACCAAGTCATAAGACCATGTTACAGTTCCACACACATCAGTAGCCATAGCGCCTCCATTGGAAGCCAACCATGCATCTAATTCTACATTGTTTCCTGTTCCATTACACAACACAATATTATCCATCGCTACTACATCTATACTTGGTGATGTTGTATCTTCTATGTTAAATGTTGCTACTGTCGATGCTGATGCATTACTACATAGATCTGTCGCTATGAAGCTATATACATAGGCTTCAGTATTATCACATCCATCTATTGTTTCTAGAAGAACTGGCATGTTCCATGTGAAATCTCCACATAAATCAGCTGCTGTTGCTCCTCCATTATTCATCAACCAAGCATTCAACTCTTTTGTATTTCCTGATCCATCACACTCGACAGTATCGTCTAATGCTGGGCTCGTAATCTCTGGTGGTGTAGTATCTTCTACTGTCAACGCTACGGTGATTGGTGTCGCATTGCCACAAGCATCTGTTGCTGTGAAGGTTACTTCTTGTACTCCTGATGTATTACCTGCACCGCATGATGGTATCAAGCCTGTAAAGTCATGACTATATACTACTACACTACAACTGTCAAATGCATCTCCATTTCCTGCTGCATCCAACCACGCTTGTATTGCATTCATCGGATCTACATCATCTGTACATTCTAATGTCAAAGGTGTAGGGTCGATTGTCCATTGTGGAGCTACATCATCTGTTATAGTCAATGTAGCTGTTGTCGGTGTCGCATTGCCACATCCATCTGTTGCTGTGAATGTCACAGTTATACTTCCTGTTCCTTGACATGCACCTGGATCTACTTGTCCGTAATCATTTGACCATACGATTGTATTGCAATTGTCTGAAGCTGTCGCTCCACCATTGCTATTCAACCAGTCTAATAATTCTGTGATGTTGTTGTCTCCATCACATACTACTTCTAGTGGTTGTGCAGCCATTGTTATTATTGGTGCTTCTGTATCTTGTATTTCAAATGTTGCTTCTATTGTCGAGGTGTTGCCACAATCATCAGTTGCTGTGAATCTATACAAGCCTGATCCTGTCAAGTCACATAAGTCACTTTCTTGTACTAGATCATAAGACCATGTTACAGTTCCACAAATATCCGTTGCCATGGCTCCTCCATTTGAGGCCAACCATGCATCTA
>Ga0256847_1000514_pt1 | contig 24139 bp, 20 predicted proteins | sample TeddybearmetaG_FD_189099 | JGI IMG/M metagenome (GOLD analysis project Ga0256847, IMG submission 189099) | Hydrothermal vent microbial communities from East Pacific Rise, Pacific Ocean - Teddybear | ecosystem: Environmental > Aquatic > Marine > Hydrothermal vents | place: Pacific Ocean: East... | reverse complement strand
TCAATAGTAGCTTTAGATATGACGGATTGCAAGAAAATGCTATTTTAGTTAATGGTGAAGATGACGGAAGTTTCGATGCCAATGATTTTATATTGTTCTATGGAAAGGGATCGCATGATTGGGTTACTGTACCTTCTCAACCAAGCGAATCTAGACATCAAACCAATATTTATTCTGAAAAAGCTTTTTATTTTTTAACTGTTGACAATGGTATTGGAAAACGAATTGGAAATGCCTCTGAAATTACACTATCTGCAACACAACAAATTACTACGTTTAATGATTATGTCTTTTTTGAAGAAGAGAAAACCAATCTTCTCGCAAATGGTCAACAATGGTTTGGTGAAGAATTAAGTTTTAATAATTCAACAACAGTTGTATTTGATTTTGAAAATCTAGATAGCTCTCAAAATGTATTTGTTAGAGTTAGAGGTGCTGCCATATCATCTACCACATCAGAAATGATTGTTACTGTCAATGGGCAAAATTTAAATACCATACCTATTGCTGCTATTTCATCTGGTCAGAACAACACAGTATTTGCGCATGCAAATGAAGCTATCAATAGTATTGTTGTTAGTAATAACCCTATTCAAGTAGAAATAACCTACAATAATAATGGGAATCCTTCTGGAAAAGCGTTTTTAGATTATGTTGAATTAATAGGTGTAAAAAACTTAATAGCAAATGGTACTCAATTTTCTTTTCGAAGTTTTGAAACTTCTAATTTACCATCAACCTCAATTATAGAATATACAATACAGAATAGTGCTAATATCTCACAAGTTTGGAATGTTACCGATTATATCAATCCGCAAATTATAAACAATCAATCAACTACAAATAGTTTTACTTTCAAAACCAATGGAGGTCCATTGCGTGAATTTATTGTTTTGAATAATGCCGATTATTTTAGCCCTGAAATTTTACCTATCAGTCAAGTAGCAACTCAAAATTTACACAGTTTACAAGATATTGACTATATAATTATCACTCAAGATTATTTAATGAGCGAAGCCGAAAGGTTGGCGGTCTACCACAGAGAAAATTCTGGACTTACTGTTCAAGTAATAAATTTAGAAAATATTTATAATGAATTTAGCTCTGGTTCTCCCGACTTAACCGGTATTAGAGATTTTGTAAGGCATTTATACACGAATGCTTCTACAAATGCTACTAGAATCAAATATGTCTGTTTATTTGGTGATGCCTCTTATGATTTTAAGGACAGAATTAACAACAATAATAATATTGTTCCTGCATTTGAATCTGTTGAAAGCTTTAATTTTGCCCTTTCTTATGTAACGGATGATTATTATGGAATGATGGATGATACTGAAGGTCAGTTAAGCAATAGTGATAAACAGGATGTTGCTACAGGAAGGTTCCTTATTAGAAGCAAAAACGGTTGTTGACAAAACGCTTAATTATTATAAAACAACTTCTTTTGGAGATTGGCGTAATAGTATTTCTGTAGTAGCTGATGACCCTGATACACCTGGTGAATTTGTTCTTCAGGAAACTGTGGAGAAAATTGCTGATACCATTAAAAATAGAAGACCTATTTTTAATATAACCAAAATTTATGCAGATGCTTTTGTACAAGAAACCTCGGCTGGTGGAGAACGTTATCCTGATGTAAGTGAAGCCATCAATAATGCTATAGAAACAGGAACATTGGTCATGGATTATTTCGGGCATGGCGGTGAAGATGGTTGGGCTGGAGAACGTATTTTGGAGGTTCCTCAAATTCAAGACTGGAACAACCCGAATACATTACCATTAATGATTACCGTTACTTGTGAATTTTCAAAATTTGACAATCCGCTTAGACCAACAGCAGGTGAATTTGTTTTTTTAAATCCTAATGGTGGAACAACGAGTATGATTACAACCACCAGAGAAATTTTTATTACAACAGGACAGCGTTTTAATGAAGTTTTAGTGAAAAAATTATTTGGTTTTGGAGGAGAAGATTACACGATTGCTGAGGCTTTAATGCAAATGAAAAACGACCCCGCTACTACCAGTAGTCAACGTTTGTTTGTATTCTTTTTAGGAGATCCTGCTATGAAATTGGCACAACCAAAACCAAATATTAAACTCACACAAATGAACGGGGTTGATATTACACAATCTCTTGATACCTTAAAAGCACTGTCAAAAATAACGTTGCAAGGTGTTATAACAGATGCTTCTGATACTGTTTTAACTGATTTTAATGGTACACTTTCGACTACAATTTTTGACAAATCTGTAGACCGAATAACCCTAGACAATAATAATTTTGGTAGAAAACTTACATTTGATGCTACAGAAAGTAAAATTTTTAGGGGAAGAGCATCTGTAAAAAATGGCGTATTTAATTTCAGTTTTATAGTACCAAAAGATATTCGCATTGCTTTTGGAAAAGCGAAAGTTAGTATGTATGCGGATAACCAACAAATTGATAAAGCAGGTGTAAATCAAGATATTGTTATTGGAGGTATCAATGAAAATGCTCCTGAAGATACTACTGGTCCTACTGTTCAATTATTTATGGATGATGAATCTTTTGTTGACGGAGGAAATACAAGTGAATCGCCACATTTTATTGCTGTTTTGGAAGATGCATCCGGAATTAACACCTCGATTACTGCCGTTGATCATGATATTATTGCTGTTTTGGATGGTAATCAGGCCAATCCTTTTATCCTTAATGACTTCTATCAAACTGAATTAGATGACTTTACTAAAGGGAAAGTAAAATTTCCTTTCCGTAATTTGGAAGTGGGCTTGCATACCATCAATTTTAAATGTTGGGATACATACAATAATCCTTCTGAAAGTACGTTAAATTTTGTTGTAGTAGATGATAGGGACTTGGTATTAACTAATGTATTAAATTATCCTAATCCATTCATAAATTACACAGAGTTTTGGTTTAATCATAACAAACCTAATGAACCTCTAGAAGTTCAGGTTCAAATATTTACAGTTTCAGGAAAATTGATTAAAACAATCAATCAACTGGTACAGTCCGAAAATCTGTCTCGGTCAATTTCTTGGAATGGTTTAGATGACTTTGGTAATAAAATTGGAAAAGGTGTATATGTATATAAACTCAATGTAAAGTCGGTACTATCTAATACTAAAGCTACGAAATTTGAAAAACTAGTAATTTTACAATAAAGAAAAGAGCAATCAACAATCTAATTCAAAAACACTAATGAAGAAATTCTTTTTAATTCTAATAGCAATTTCTAGCGTAAGTACTACTTATGCTCAAGATGAAATCAATCCTATTACAACTGCTGCACCATTCTTACTAATAGCTCCCGATGCACGATCGGGTGGTATGGGTGATATAGGTGTTGCTACTTCGCCAGATGCGAATTCTCAACATTTCAATCCTGCAAAGTATGTATTTGCTGAATCACAATACTCTATTGGTGTTAATTATACGCCCTGGTTAAGAAACTTAACAAATGATGTATTTGTGAGTACTCTTACGTTTTCAAATAGAATTAATGAACAAAGTGCTTGGGCGACCAGTTTGAAATTTTTCTCACTAGGAACTATTGAATTAACGGACTTAGGAGGAAATGCCATTGGTACTGAGAATCCAAATGAGTTTTCATTGGATGGGTCTTATTCGTTATTATTAAGCGAAAGTTTTTCAATGGGAGTTGCGGTTAGGTATATTCGATCCGATTTTGCACTTCGAGTAGAGAATTCTGATTTACAAACCGTCAATACATTTGCTGTAGATGTAGCAGGATACTTTCAATCAGAAGAACAGAATTATGGAGATTTTAACGGCAGATGGAGAGCTGGATTTAATATTTCTAACATAGGCCCAAAAGTAAGCCTTTCTGAAGGTGGTAGAGAAAATTTTATTCCAACCAATTTACGTTTAGGTGCCGGTTTTGATTTTATTTTAGATGATCTGAATACAGTTACTGCCAATTTAGAATTTAATAAGTTATTAGTACCAACACCTCCAGTCAGAGACCCAGTAACTGGTGAAATTATTGGGGGTCAGGACGATGAAGTAGGGTTTGTAGCTGGAATTTTTCAATCATTTGGTGATGCACAAGGTGGTTTTAGTGAAGAATTGAAAGAATTTACATGGGCATTAGGTGCAGAATATAAATATGATGAAGTTTTTGCTTTTAGAGCCGGTTATTTTAATGAAAGTGATTTAAAAGGAGCTCGTAAATATTTTACACTCGGTGCCGGTTTTAGTTTTAATAGTACAAAATTAGATATGTCATATCTTATAAACTCAAGTGATATTAACAACCCTTTAGAAAATACATTACGTTTTTCACTTACCTTTGATTTTGGTGATTTCTTTGAAACCTTTTAGCCTGATTTAATAAAGTATTTATTTCTAGTTGGCTTTGGTTTTAGTACATTAGCATAGAAAGATTGTTTTTTATATTTTGTAAATAAATAACCATCTGAAACCCTGAAATTATACAGATGAAAAGATTACAATTAGTAACCGATTATACCGTATTTGATACCATCTCTGAACTTGACACCAAGAGTCAAGAACTAATGAATATTGCTATTAAAGCTAGAAAACAAGCGTATGCTCCGTATTCAAAATTCAATGTAGGTGCGGCAATTTTGCTTGATAATGGTGAAATAATTATTGGCAATAATCAAGAAAATGCCGCCTACCCTTCTGGGATGTGTGCTGAACGTGTTGCTATATATAGTGCCGGTTCGAGATATCCGAAAATTCCAATGCTGAAATTAGCAATATCTGCCAGTTCTTCTCTCAAAGAAGTTATGCAACCTGTTGCCCCTTGCGGTGCATGTAGACAAGCCATTTCTGAATATGAAGTTACACAAAATAGACCCATAGAAATCTATTTTATGGGTGCGTCTGGAAAAATTATTAAAGTAGATTCTCTAAAAGATTTGCTTCCATTGGGTTTTGACAAATCATTTCTATAATATGAAACGAACATGCTAAAAAGTTTATCACTCAATGGAATGGTACTAGCGAACAGCATGTAACCCTTGAAAAACAATAAATATAAACACATGAAAAGTGATATTCAAAACAGAGAAGATATCTCATTAATAATGACGGAGTTTTATGTTAAATTGTTAGAAGATAATTTGGTAAAACACTTTTTTGAAGATATTATTCAGCAAAATCATTTAGAAGAACACATAGAAACGATTACAGATTTTTGGAACGGTATGCTTTTCAATGATACAGCATATCAAAATAATGCCATGCAACCTCATCTAATTCTAAATGAAACTAAGCCATTTATGAAAGAACATTTTAAAACTTGGTTGCATCATTTTACTGCTACTATTGACGAAAATTTCAAAGGTGATAAAGCTGAAATGGCAAAAACAAGAGCATTATCAATTGCCACAGTAATGGAGATAAAGATGAACCCGTCTTGAATTTTTCTTTTACCTACAATTTTAACATTTCATACTCTAATTTTGACTTTTTTTCGCACTGTAGCAAATGCTATGTTATTTAAAAAAATCTGCATTAAAGCTCGAAATTTCGGTTCTAAACAAAAAGTTAAAACGAGTTCAGTGATAAATTCTTAAAAAAAGTATGCTATTATTGTTAAATAGTGAAAAATATTAAAAATACTTAAACTATAATAATAGCTTTTTTTAAATTTGTTTTAAAAGATATATCTTCGCAAAACGAAACTCACCCTACGCACTATGAATTCAGTTATTACAGGAATAGGTAGTTATATCCCAACAATAATAAAAACAAACAAAGATTTTCTTGAGGAAAGCTTCTATAATGACAAAAATGAACCATTTGAAACTTCCAATGAAGTAATTATTGAAAAATTCAAAGCTATTACGGGTATTGAAGAAAGACGGTATGCAACTGATGATTTAAACTCATCGTGTATGGCGACGATGGCTGCTCAAAAAGCCATTGAAGATGCCAATATTGACCCTGAAACATTAGATTATATCATTTTAGCACAAAATTTTGGTGACATCAAAAAAGGCTCTTTACAAATTGATTTATTACCCAGTCTAGCTTCAAGAGTAAAACATAACTTAAAAATTAAAAATCCAAATTGTGTAGCCTATGATGTTATATTTGGTTGCCCAGGATGGATTCAAGGCATGATTCAAGCTGACACAAATATTAAAGCAGGAATTGCTAAAAAATGCTTGGTGATTGGTTCTGAAACCTTGTCAAGGGTAACTGATAAACATGATAGAGATTCAATGATTTATTCTGATGGTGCAGGTGCTTGTATAATTGAAGCTGTAAAAAGTGATGATTCAGGAATTTTAAGTCATGCTTCAGCTTCACATACTTTTGACGAAGCTTATTATTTATTTTACGGTACTTCTAATAATCCTGATACTGACTCAAAAGTGCATTATATAAAAATGCATGGACGAAAAATATATGAACTTGCATTGAATAGTGTTCCTTTGGCTATGAAAGTAGCATTAGATAAAAGTGGTGTTGACATTAAAAATCTCAAAAAAATATTTATCCATCAAGCCAATGAAAAAATGGATGAAGCTATTGTAAAACGTTTTTTTAAACTGTATAACACAACAGCACCTGAATATATTATGCCAATGAGTATAAGTATGTTAGGCAATAGCTCTGTTGCAACCGTTCCAACTCTCTTAGACCTGGTAGTTAAAGGTAAACTTGAAAATCATCATTTAAATAAAGGTGATGTTATCATGTTGGCTTCTGTTGGTGCAGGTATGAATATCAATGCTATTATTTATAAATATTAACTAAGTTCGAACTCAAGTTATTAACTAATCAATCACTTCTTCAATGACTTTTCCAGAAGTAGCATTGGGAAAACTAATTTGCAATAAATTAGACAAGGTAGGTGCAATATCTATGATAGGAATATAGCGATTTGTTTTTCCTTTTTTCACACCCTTCCCATAAAAAAATAATGGAACATGTGTATCGTAACTATATCCCGAGCCATGAGAAGTTCCTGTAGTAATTCCTCTAATAATAGTTGAAGGATTTGGGACAATCAATATATCTCCTGAAAATTTTTGATTATAACCGTTTTGCAATAATTGCAATACTCCTTTGGTAAAGTTTGCATTTTGAAGTGTTTTAGCTGTCACAACTTTATAAACTCCATCAAAACCGATTGCCTCATCTACAATAGTCTGTGCTACTTTATGAATATCAAGATTTAATGCTGTTATCTTCTCTTTGTTTAAAAATATTTGAAAATTAGAAATGTTTTCTATTAAGCTATCTGATTTAAAATGACTCAACATACGGGCATTTATATATTTTTTAAATCCTTTTGAATCAAAATATCCTGAAGGTATATTTAGGTCTTGTAAATAGGATGGAACTTGAACAGCCGCATGATCGGCAGTTAAAAATAATGTATAATTACCCTTACCGACATTCTCGTCTAAAAAATTAAAAAATGAGGCCAACTCTTTGTCTAGACGTAAGTAAGTATCTTCTATTTCTTTAGCATCAACACCATACCTGTGTCCGATATAATCTGTACTGGAAAAACTTATTGCTAAAAAATCGGTAAAATTATCTTGTCCTAATTGTTCACCTATGATAGCCGCTTTTGCAAAATCAGCAGTAAATGAATTTCCAAAAGGGGTAGATTTAAGCAATCCGTTACCTTCATTCTTTTCTTTCAACTTCGGTAAGTCATGTGGAAATACTGGAGCTTCTTCTCCTTCAAACTTACCCTCATATGGATTGTCATCAGCCATACTTTCTGTATATGAATTAATGTCATATAAGGTATTCCAAGGTTGTGATAAATACATAGCTGGTTTTTTTAAATCGTTAAAACGTTGTACCCAATTTGGCAACTCTTTCATATAAAAGGAACTTGTTATCCACTTACCATCGCCTTCACCATCATACCAATAAGCTGCATTTGCCGTGTGACCCGCTGGTAAAATTGATGACCTGTCCTTAATCGCAATACCTATTGTTTTGCCTTTCATATTTTGATGTAAATGCAATTCATCCGTTATTGTAGTAGTTAACATTCTATAAGGAGATTTATTCCCTTTATCAGAATCAGAACCTACTGTTTTAAAATTTGTATTATCAACACAATAAATTTGTTTTTTTGAGAATTTATCATACCACCAATTACTAATAATGCCATGATGCATTGGGGTTGTACCTGTATAAATTGAGGCATGACCTACAGCGGTATAGGTGGGTATATAATTAAAATGTGCATTTTCACAATTAAATCCTTCATTTACTAAGCGTTTAAAGCCGTCGTCAGTATATTTAGCGTAAAACTTAGTTAAATAATCATATCGCATTTGGTCAATCACAATACCCACAACCAATTTAGGTTTTTCGTTCAATGATTTAATTTTACTATTATCTTTTGGTTTTACTATTTTAGTTTGTGCAATACAAGAAGTAAAAAATAACAACAACAGTAAAAATGTACACGCTTTTTTCATTTTAGATTATTTTTATAAACTATCTCCAAAATTAAAGCTTTTTTACATTTAAAATTATATTTTTGAGTATTGATATTAATAGATAACAATTATTTAATAGGAACAGTCTGTTTTAAACTTTGATAAGCTATTTTAAATATATCGGAAAGTATTTTTTAATGCTACAACAGGTTTTTAAAAGGCCTCAGAAGCGTTCAGTATTTATAGAAAATATATTTAGAGAAATAGAAGACCTTGGTATCCGCTCAATTGGTATTGTTGCTTTTATTTCTTTTTTTGTTGGTGGTGTTGTGGTAATACAAACAGCATTAAATTTAGAAACTCCATTTATTCCAAAATATTTAATAGGATTTGCGTCTAGAGAATCATTAATACTTGAATTCTCACCAACCTTAATATCAATTATTCTAGCAGGAAAAGTAGGCTCATATATTGCCTCAAGTATCGGTACAATGCGAGTGACCGAGCAAATTGACGCCTTAGAGGTTATGGGAATAAACTCTTTAAATCATCTCGTTTTACCTAAAATAATTGCCAATGTTTTCTTTTATCCTTTCGTAATCATAATAAGTATTACACTGGGTATTATTGGAGGTTGGGTTGCAGGAAATATTACTGGATTGGTAAGTTCAAGTGACTATTTAGAAGGAATTAGAACTGAATTCGTTCCTTTTCATATTACTTATTCACTCATTAAAACGTCTATTTTTGCCTTTGTTATTGCCTCGGTTCCTGCATATCACGGTTTTTATGTAAAAGGTGGTGCCATAGAAGTTGGCAAAGCCAGTACAAGAGCAGTTGTTTGGTCTAGTATTGTCATCATTGTATTGAATTACTTTCTAACCCAAATGCTTTTAGGAAAATGATTGAGGTTACTGATTTATATAAAGGATTTGATGGCACTCCTGTTCTAAAAGGTATCAATGCTACTTTTGAAAAAGGAAAAACCAGTCTGGTAATTGGGCAAAGTGGTTCGGGTAAAACCGTACTTCTAAAATGTATGTTGGGTTTATTGTCTCCAGAAAAAGGAGATATTTGTTATGATGGCAGACATTATGATGCAATGACAGATGATGAAAAACGTGATTTACGAAAAGAAATAGGTATGGTATTTCAAGGAGGCGCTTTGTTTGATTCATCTACTGTTGAAGAAAATATAATGTTTCCACTTAAGATGTTTACAAATCAATCTTATAGTGAAATGTTAGAGCGGGTAAATTTTGTGCTTAACAGGGTGAACTTAGAAAATGTCAACAATAAGTTTCCTGCTGAAATTTCTGGCGGTATGCAAAAACGTGTCGCGATAGCCAGAGCAATTGTTATGAAACCAAAGTACCTATTTTGTGATGAACCCAATTCAGGTTTAGATCCTAAAACGGCTATTGTAATTGATAATCTAATTCAAGAAATTACAGATGAATATAATATCATTACTATTATCAATTCTCATGACATGAATTCTGTAATGGAAATTGGTGAAAAAATTATCTTTTTAAAAGATGGTGTTAAGGAGTGGGAAGGTACCAGCGATGATGTGTTTAGAACTGATAATAAGGCAATAACCGACTTTGTATATTCCTCAAATTTATTTAAAAAAGTGAGAGAAGCACAACTTAAGGAAAAGAAAATATGACTGATGACTGATGACTGATGACTGATGACAAAAATAAACAACTTACTCTAGTAGTTATTAAGTTTTGAAACCCTATTCTCTTACTACTTTTAATGTATCTAATTCCAACCTTTTTTTAAGCCACAATTTCAATTTTCGCTCTTGTTGTTCCATAACTTTTCTTTTAATTTTGTCTTTCCATTTGATGCTAAAAACATCTATAGAGTCCATCTTATTAAAATGAATAGAATCAAGCTTATTAAAACTTGTTGAAATCTGTTTGTAATAACTCATTTGTTCGAGTTCTTCATAAATAATTTTGGCTTCTTCACTGACCGTTTTAAAGGGTACTTGGGTATCATAAAATTTTGACAATTCACTTTCTAACAAACGAATACGGTCTTCTTTTTCCTTAATACTCTCATCTCGTGAAGTGATTATTTTTTGGTTTTGTGCGTATAAATCTGTTAAATTCTTCACGTCTTCCCTTAAATCAGAATTATCAACACCTTGTTTCATAATTAAAGAGGTTCCTTCTAGTCCAAAATCAGCTAATTTATTTTTCCATTTATTCTGTTCTGCTTCAGAAAGATTTCTACCATATAAAACAATATTTATTTGCTTATTTTTATAATCAAAATTACCTTGATCTTCATCAATAATACTAATTCCATTATTCTTTAACTCCATTACATAGTCACTTGCTTTTTGTTTGAATTGCTTTTCTCTAAACAACCCATAGAATTGCCAAATACTCCCTGCTAAAATTAAAAATGCAATTATTGATGCAAATTGAGCAATCCGCTTACGCTTTGCTGAATTGATATATTTCACCATCGGAAAGTTTAAAAACTTCACAATCATAAATGTAGCCAATGCAATAAAAATAGTATTGATTACAAATAAGAACATAGCTCCAAAAAAGTAAGATACGTTTCCTATTGCTAAGCCATAACCTGCTGTACACAATGGTGGCATTAATGCTGTAGCAATGGCAACACCAGCAACAGTATTTGTTTGAGGTGAAGGACGGCTAATGGCAACTATCAAAGCCAAACCGCCTGCAATGGCAATAAAAACATCTCTAACATCGGGTCTGGTTCTTGCTAAAATTTCCGGGGTGGCATCTTGGAATAACGGAATACTAAAAAATAAAAATGAGGTAGTTAAACTAAGCCCAACCATTACTCCTAAGTTTACCATTGATCTTCGTAAGGTATCGATATCATTGATACCAAAAGATAGTCCTACCCCTAAGATAGGCCCCATTAATGGTGAAATAAGCATCGCTCCAATCACCACAGCAGCCGAATTTGCATTTAAACCAATAGATGCAATAAGAATAGAGAATACTAAAATCCAAGCTGTATGGCCTTGCATTGAAATATTATCTTTAATCACTTGCGCTGTACCTGCTTTATCAGTATTGGTCTTAATATCTAATAAAACGGCTAAAAATTCTCTAATGCCACCGAGCAATCCCGTAACTTTCTTTTTAGCCTCTTCAGCTTTAATTTCTAAATCAACTTCTGTTTTAGGAGTATCTTCCATGGGTCTACTTTTAATTCCTTTTACTATACCAAATCTTTACCAAATTTTTGTTTTACTTCAGCAACAATTTGTTTAATTTCTTGTTCATTTTTTTTGGGACAGATAAGCAAGACATCTTCTTTTTCAACAACAATATAATCATCCAAACCTTGAATTACAACATGTTTGTTTTTTGAAGTACTTATCATATTATTAGAAGCATCTTTAAATATTGTATTGGCATTTACTACGGCATTTTTATTTTTATCCTTCTCTAGTTTATCGTATAAAGAACTCCAGGTTCCTAAATCATTCCATCCAAAATCAACTGGTAAAGTATAAATATTAGTTGCTTTTTGCATGATACCATAATCAATAGAGATGTTTTCTGCATTAGCATAATTATCTTCAATGAAGTCATCTTCAAAATCAGTATTATACACATGATCACCTTTACAAAACAAGGTATTCATTTCTGGTAGCTGCTTTTCAAAAGCTGTACTAATACTTTTTACACTCCAAATAAAAATACCTGCATTCCAAACATAATTACCGCTTTCAATAAATTGAGTAGCCGTTTTCAAATTGGGTTTCTCTGTAAACTGGTGTACTTTTTTTATGTCTGTCTTTGTTTTTTCAAATTCAATATAGCCATAACCTGTATTAGGAGATGTTGGCTGAATACCCAGCGTCATTAATATATCCTCTTTAGCACATGCTATAAACGCTGTTTGAATATTTCTTGTAAATTCTTCTTCGTCATCAATCCAATGATCAGACGGTGCAACAATCATGACTGCATCAGGATTTTTTTGTTTAATTTTTAGTGCTGCATATAAAATACAAGGAGCCGTATTTCGCATAGCAGGTTCTAATAATAACTGTTGTTCGTTAACGTTATTTAGCTGACCTAATACTAATTCTTTATACTTTTTGTTGGTTGCAATCAGTATATTTTCTTGCGGAATTAGCTTTGCTAACCTTTTAAATGTTTTTTGTAATAAGGAATCGCCTGTCCCTAACATATCGTGGAATTGTTTGGGAAACTGTTGCGTACTAACAGGCCAAAACCTTGACCCTACTCCTCCTGCCATTATTACTGCGTAATAGTTTTTATTCATAGTTAATTGTCATTCCTGCGAAAGCAGGAATCGAGTTTATTATTTATGAGGCTCCCACCATAGTTTATCTTGAGCGAAGACGAAAGGTGGAAATGATACTTAATTTATTAATTGCACTTCTGCATTCTGATGAAATAAATATCTCTTTTTCGTTTTAATTTCAACACACTCATAACGAGTTCGTCTTTTAACACCTCGTTCAAAAATACGTTTATTATGTATAAATTTACTTTGCAAAGGTATTTCAAAGATAAAATTATTTCCGTTTTTATCATCAAACTGTTTTAATGCCAATGATAACCTAACATCTGAATCTGTACTTGCTTTAGGGTTTTTTAAATAGTTAGCCAATAATGGCAATAATTCCATCGGATATATTGCGGGATTTACAAATGGCAACATTAAATGTTGGAAACACTGTTTCCATTCTAAACCATGTGGTTTTACCCTTCCTGACTTTTTATGTGTTATCAAATGTGCAATTTCATGAATTAATGTCAATAGAAAACGGTATTGATTCAAGTCATTATTTACAGTGATTTGATAGTTACCTGATTTTAATTTTCTAAAATCACCATGCTTTGTCTTACGGTTATTTACAATTTTTAATTTACACGGATTAGTCGTCAACAAATTTAAGACTTTATCAACTGAGCGCTCAGGAATATACTTTTTTAGGCTTTCATTCATTAAAATATGACAATAAGTTTTTTTAGAGAATACTAATTTATCACAAATAGTTAAATCTATTCCTAAAAATTTTATAAATAAGCATTGACCACCTAAATTAATATTAGGAACCACTGATATACCTAAAGATAAAGCCTTATAGAACCAAAAGCCACTAAAGAAGAAGTCAATTTTATTCTAGAAACCGCTGGGCGCTATTTAAACCACAAACCAACAAAGGCATACGTAAAAAGTGTGTTTGCCGGACTACGTCCTTTGGCTGCCCCAAAAGAAGGTACTAACGGAAAAACAAAAGAAATTTCCAAAAAACATAAAATCTACACCTCAACATCTGGTTTAGTTTCTATTATAGGTGGAAAATGGACAACCTATCGCGAAATGGGAGAAGACATTATTGATAAATTAGCAAAACTCGCAAATCTTCCAAGAAAAAAAGTTGTGCCGAAGAATTGCATATTCATGGTTATATGAAACCTGTAGATTATTGTAATCCATTATTTTTTTACGGTTCATACAAAGAAGGTATAGAAAAGTTGTTATTTAAAACTCTAGAGTTAAAAGAATGGATTAGTGAAGACTTAAAAATTAATAAAGCACAAGTTGTTTGGGCAGTTCACAATGAGTATGCTCGACAAGTAGAAGACTTTTTATCACGTCGTACACGGGCAATACTTTTAGATGCAAAAGAAAGTATAAAAATGACTCCAATTGTAGCTGAGATTATGGCTAAAGAATTGGGCTATGATAATTCTTGGATAAAAACACAAGTTGCTAATTTTACTATATTAGCAACTGGTTATTTACTCGATAATTCAAATAAAAGAAAACAACACCGCATTATATAAAAAAGTAGTGTAAGTATTAATTAGCAAATCTTATGTTTAAATTCTTAAAAGCACCGCTCAGTAAATCTCAAAGAACTGATGGTAATGTAGAAAAAGACTATAACAAAATGCGTTGGCAAGTCTTTCTGGGTATATTTATTGGTTATGCAGGTTATTATTTAATTCGCAAGAATTTTGCATTAGCAATTCCAGATTTAATTAAAGAAGGGTTTTCTAAAACCGAATTAGGTTTTGCACTATCCTTTTTAGCAATTTCTTATGGGTTGAGCAAATTCTTAATGGGCAATGTATCTGACAGAAGTAATGTAAGAATATTTATGCCACTCGGTCTGTTGATTTCAGCAATTATTATGATAATTATGGGGGTAATGCCTTGGGCTACAAGTTCTATTTTAATCATGTCCATTTTGCTTTTTTTAAACGGTTGGTTTCAAGGTATGGGTTGGCCACCAAGTGGCAGAACAATGGTACATTGGTTTTCTGTAAATGAACGTGGAACTAAGATGGCAATTTGGAATGTAGCTCATAATGTTGGTGGAGCATTAATGCCAATATTGGCAATTTTAGGTGTAGAATTATTTGCAGATTGGCACGCCAAATTTTATTTCCCTGGAATGGTTGCAATAGTATTGGCAATCATTATTTTTATTATATTACGTGATCGACCAAAATCTTTAGGCTTACCTCCTATCGAAGAATTTAGAAACGATTACCCTAAAAATTATAAAGCAAAGACTAAAGAAGAAGAAAATAAAGGTATTACAGCTAAAGAAATCTTTACCAAACATATTTTACCAAATAAATTATTGTGGTTAATTGCTTTAGCAAATGCATTTGTGTATTTAGTACGTTATGGTATACAAGATTGGGCGCCTTTATATTTAACCGAAGTAAAAGGCTTTACAGATGCTCAAAGTGGATTTGCTTTTGCTTGGTATGAAATAGCAGGAATTCCAGGAACACTAATTTGTGGTTGGTTAAGTGATAAAGTATTTAAAGGCCGTAGAGCACCGGTAAGTATTATCTATATGGTATTGGTGGTGATTGCTATTTTTGTGTATTGGAAAAATCCAGTTGGCAATCCAATGATAGATTATGTTTGTTTAATTTCAATCGGATTTTTAATATATGGACCTGTTATGCTAATTGGTGTACACGCCTTAGATTTAGTAGATAAATCTGCAGCTGGAACTGCAGCCGGTTTAACAGGATTCTTCGGGTATTTTATTGGTACAGCTTTTTTAGCAAATATTTTAGGCGGATATATTATTGATAAATTTGAATACAATGGCTATTTTATTTTAATGATGCTCGCCAGTGTCGTCTCTATAGGATTAATCGCATTAACCATTCAAAAAACAACTAAATAAACCATGATAAATATTTTAAGATATCTAATTCTTTCTATACTTTTAATAGGATGCAATCATCAAAAAAATAAAGATCCTAAAAAGCAAAATTTAGAACTGAAAACAATAAGTGAGAGTGCAATAAAAGTACGTGATTACCTAAAAAAAGAGTTGGTTATTGCACATCGTGGTAGTACTTATTGGACGCCCGAAGAAACTGAACCAGCATTTTTATGGGCACGAAATATTGGTGCTGATTACCTAGAATTTGATGTTCAATTAACAAAAGATAGTATTTTAGTTGCTTTTCATGATAATGACTTAAGTAGAACTACAAATGTTTTAGAATTATTTCCTGAAAGGATTAACGCTGAAATTAGCGAGTTTACATTAAAAGAATTACGAAGTTTAGATGCAGGATCATGGTTTAATAAAAAAAATACAGATAGAGCAAGAAAAAATTATAAAGGATTGAAAATCATGACTTTAAAAGATATTGTCATGATTGCTGAGGGTTTTCGTATCCAAAAGAAAAATAGAAAACCTGTAAAAGAAATGGTTGACGGTAAATGGAATGGAAAATATATTTATGAAAAAGACCCAAATGACAACGGAAATAGACCAGGAATCTATGTAGAAACGAAAAATCCAAAACCAAATACTGAAAAAATATTAGCCAAAGAAGTTACAGAATACGGTTGGAATATAAATTCCAATCCAAAACAGCTTAAAACACAACAAGGCAAAGTTGCCTTTGCAAATACTAATGCACGTCTTGTATTACAATCATTTTCATTAGAAAGCATTCAACAGCTAGAAAAATATTTACCAAATATTCCGAAGTGTTTATTATTATGGCAACCAGAAATGATAGACAACTTAAAAGATAACTATATAAAAGCCATCGATTTCGCTATCAAAAATAATGTACAAAGTATCGGTACAAGTATTACAGGCGAACCAAATAATTATAAAGAATTGACTGCTCCTTGGATGGCAAAAATGATTCATGATGCTGAATTGATAATACATCCATATACCTTTGACACTAACAAACAGCTCAATGATTATAAAGATAGAATTGAAGGTGTATTTACAAATAGAGCAGATTTAGCATTAGAATTTTATAACAGAAAAAGCCCTAAATCATCTCAAAAAATATTAATTGAATTGGGCTATAACTAAATTAAAAAAGCATACGTTTAATCCGTTGTGTTTTATGAATAAAATTTGTCAATTCGAATGAATTTCACGATTGAAAATGAGTGAAATTAGTATCGATAATCAAAATTTTATTTTCAAAATAGTTATCGATACAATTTTCTGCCAAAAATCACTCGAACTCATATATATATTTAAGTGAAACATTCAAAATGCACAACGGGTTATAAATTAAAAATGTAACTTATTAACAAATAGTGAATTTTCAAATTATAGTAGTATCTTTATATTCAAACTTAACTTTAACTACTTATGAAAAAAATTTACTTTTTATTATTTGCACTATTAATAGCTTCATTGTCTTTTGGGCAAGTTATTGTTTCAGAAGATTTTAATTACCCAGATGGATCCCTTGTTCCAAATGGAAGCTGGGTCAACCATAGTGGAAATGCAGGAGATTTATTGGTTTCATCAGGTCTTGCAGTAGTTCAACACGGCACCCCTAGTGAAGATGCCAATTTACCATTTACAGCAATTTCAGGAAACATATATTATGCACTAGATTTTTCTGTGGATGATTTAGGAGCTCCTTATAGTAGTGCTGGAACGGATTATGAATATTTTGTTCATTTTAAAGAAGGAAATAATTTCAGTGCTCGTCTTGATATAGTTCCTCCTACAGGTTCTGGCGATTTCTCCGTTGGTATTGCTTCAGATGAATCTACGGCAGATGCAGTATGGGCTACAGACCTCACTTTTGGTGTGACATATCGGGCAGTAGTGAGATACGATCAGGATAATAATATAGCCGAACTTTGGATAGACGCTTCAGCTTCAACTGATACTTCAATATTGGGTGAAGATCGAGCAAATCCAGGTGATGCAATAGTTGAATTTGCCCTTCGGCAATCTGATTCTGATGAAAATGAGACTATTCGTGTTGATAATGTGGTTGTAGGAGAGACTTTTGAAGATGTTGTTAATCCTGTAACTTCTACTGAAACAATCATAACAATTAATTCACCTTCAGATTTTGCAGTGTTAGCATCAGGGACAACGAGCGTTGATATAGTATTTACAGCTGCTAATTTGAATTCTGGTGATCAAGTAGATATTACAGTTACCAAAAATGGAGGCACGCCAGATAAAACAACAAATGTTTCTAGTCCTTTTACAATATCAGGAACCGCTGACGGAGATACTTTCGTAGTAACTGCTGAAATTGTTAATGGAGCTACACAAATCGATTTTGAAACTATTGATTTTAGTATTGCTTTACCTTGTGATTTGATTCTTGGTACAATTACAACAACATGTGATGCTACTACAAGTGGAGTTGACACATATACAACCTCAATTGATTTTACCGGAGGAAATACAGGAATTACATATACTTTAGCTACTGATGTTGGAGCAATTTCAGGAGATAACCCTTCAAATACATCTGCAGGAACAATAACAATAACAGGTGTAAATGAAGGTACTGATATTATCGTAACAGTAGTAGGAGGAACAGGCAGCAGTTGCGATTTAAGCATAAATATTACAGGCCCAGTATGTAAAGCTCTTCCTTTAGAAGAACCTTTTGACTACACAGTAGGGGTAAACTTAGTAGATGTATCTGATTGGGAAAATTTTAGTGGGACTGATAATGAATTTGATGTAGTTTCAGGTAGCTTGTCTTATTCAGGATTAGCAGCATCAACAGGAAATTCAATACATATTGAAGGAGGATTTGTTGATTCTCGATTATTATTTACACCTGTAACATCAGGAACTGTATTTTCCTCATTTATATTTAATATATCTGATTTATCTAGTATAACTGATTTTACTGATGGTGGCTACTTTGCAGTTTTAGGAAATTTTGATGCTCGTTTATGGGTTCGTCCTGATACTGATCCAGCAGGAACCACTTTTGATATAGCTCTTACAAATGCAAGCTCAGGCTCTGGATTTACAACTACTAAATATAATGTTGGGGATGATATTTTTATCGTAATGAGTTATGAAATGAGTACTGGTATTTTAAATGGATGGGTGAATCCTAGTAGTGGTGATTTTGGTGGTTCTGCCCCTACGGTTACAATGACAGATACTGATGCAAGCCCATCAGCAAATATTGATAGGTTTATTTTAAGACAGGATTCAACGGGAGAAACCCCACCAATGACATTTGATGAATTGCGAATAGGTACTTCTTGGGCAGATGTAACGCCAACTGGGGGGACTGCCTCAGTTAGAGAAAATGATATTCCTGGGTTTATTATGTATCCAAATCCGGTAACAAATGGTAGGTTAACTATTAATACTTTTAGTAATGCCAATAAGGAAATACAGATTTTCGACATTCTTGGAAAGCGCATACTTTCCACTAATTTAAAGGGAAGAGAATTAAATGTATCAAAATTAAATTCAGGAATATATATATTAAAAATTCTTGAAGAAGGTAAAACAGCTACTAGAAAACTAGTGATAAAATAATCTTTAACTAAATTTTATAAAAAAAAGACATTAGTTAAACTAATGTCTTTTTTTTATAATCTATTTTACGGAGTTGTAGAAGAAACCTGTAACACTTTCCCATTATACATTTGATTGCCTGTCAATGCAAAATTTGCTATATAAGTAGCCATTTCAACAGCAGTTGTTGGTGCTTTATAGTCAGGAAAAGCTTGTGCCAACATTTCTGTTTGCACGGCACCTAATGCCAAGGTATTAAACGCAATTCCTTGTTCTTTATATTCTTCTGCCAACAACTCCATTAAGGTAATTACTGCTCCTTTTGAAGAACTATATGCAGCCAATCCAGGAAATTTCATACTTCCTTGAATACCACCCATACTACTAATAGCTACTACATGGCTACCAGATTTTAAAAATGGTAATACTATTTTAGTCAATTCTGTAACAGCAAAAACATTGACTTTATAAACCTCCAAAAAATCTTGACTCGTAGTTTCAGAAAATGATTTATTTATTAATTTACCAGCATTATGAACCAATATATCTACTTCAGACCAATCTTTTTTTACAAAATCGGAAATAGTAGCATGCTGATTTTCATCAGAAATATCCACCTGTAAAACCGTAATATTTTTATAATCAGATTGTAATTTTTGTAGAGGAGTCGCGTTTCTAGACAAAGCCAATACTTGATGACCTTGTAAAGCCAATAACTGAACCAATTCAAAGCCTATACCTCTACTGGCACCTGTTATTATAATCTTTTTATGACTCATTGTTTAGTTAATTGGATTACGTTTGAAATCTACCACTTTTTTTTGATACATTTATGCTCCTAAAATATAATTATTAACGAAACCTTTACCTTATCATGAAGAAAATTATCACCCTATTCAGTTTACTGTTCACTTTATTACTCACAGCACAAAGTACCTATTTACATTGTGGCAAACTAATAGATACCAAAAAGGGTAAAGTACTGAACGAAATGACAGTTATCATTGCTGGAAATAAAATTACTGATGTTAAAAAAGGATATGTTCAAGCACTCTCCGATAAAGATATAACTATTGACCTGAAAACTAAAACGGTAATGCCTGGGTTAATTGATATGCATGTGCATATTGAAGGTGAATATGACAAATACAGTTATGTTAATAGATTTAGATTGGAAGACGCTGATGTGGCATTTAAATCAACCGTATTTGCAAAAAGAACATTACTTGCTGGTTTTACTACGGTTAGAGATTTAGGTGGCTCTGGTATAAATATTGCTTTGCGCAAAGCCATTAATAATGGTACAGTTATAGGACCCAGAATTTATACAGCTGGTAAAGCGATTGGAACCACAGGAGGACATGCTGATCCAACCAATGGAGTTCGAAAAGAGTTAAGAGGGAATCCGGGTCCGAAAGAAGGAGTTATTAATAGCCCTGCTGATGCTAGAAAAGCGGTACGACAACGTTATAAAGATGGTGCTGATGTTATTAAAATTACTGCAACTGGAGGTGTCCTAAGTGTTGCAAAAGATGGTTCTGGCCCCCAATTTACTATGGAAGAATTGACTGCAATTGTTGAGACTGCTAATGATTACGGAATGATAAGTGCTGCACATGCACATGGTGCTGAAGGAATGAAGCGCGCTGTATTGGCAGGAATTACTACTATTGAGCATGGCACTTTAATGACTGATGAAATTATGGACTTAATGAAGCAAAAAGGCACTTACTACGTTCCTACAATTACTGCTGGAAAATATGTTGCTAAAATGGCAGCGGTAAAAGGATTTTATCCTGCATTAGTAGTACCTAAGGCTTTGGCTATTGGACCACAAATTCAAAACACTTTTGCTAAAGCTAATAAAAATGGAGTCTTAATTGCTTTTGGTACGGATGCTGGCGTTTTTCCACATGGCCAAAATGGTAAAGAGTTTGGCTATATGGTAGAAGCAGGAATGTCACCAATGAAAGCTATTCTATCTGCCACTTCTGTAAATGCCAAGGTATTAAAAAATGATGGTATTGGAAGTATTGAAGTTGGAAAACTAGCTGATATTATTGCTGTTGATGAGGATCCTATTAAAAATATTCATACCCTTGAAAAAGTGAGTTTTGTGATGAAAGGTGGAAAGGTTTACAAACAATAAAAGTAAATAAATACATAACCAAAAAAAAGTTGTTTTCTTTGAAACAGCTTTTTTTTTGTAAGTAGTATTAACTAAGAACGACTACTTATAACAACCAACTAGAATCTACTAAAGTTAGTCCTAGTTACTTATTACGTGTTTTTATTTACTAATTCAAACCTCTCCGCCATGAAAACAATACTACTTTCATTGAAGAATTTATTCTTTTTTTTCGTTCTTAGTTTTGTAATCTTACATTCTAATACTATTAATTCACAAATACGATTAGTAAAAGTTGAACCGTCAACAACTCAAGCCACAATTCGCAATTTTGGAACCTCAATGGTAGATATTAGTGGTTATTGGTTTTGTACAAAAAGAACATATGGTTCATTGGCTTCTGCAACTATTATAAATGGCTCATTAGATTTAGCTGCTGGAGAGGAAATAATATTGGTGGTAAATACAGCTTCAGGGCTTAGTAGTGTAGCTTCAGATCTATCAATCTATATTACTAATGTATTTGGTGTAGCAACTAATATGGTCGATTTTATGCAATATGGTGATTCCTTTTCTGGAGCTAGCGGACGTGAAAATGAAGCAGTATCTCAAGGTTTTTGGACTGCTGGAGATTTTATATTAGGCGACCCTGCACCTTGGAGTTATATCGGAAACGGAACTCAAAATGGTGTTACCTTTTGGGCATCTACAACACTTGGGATAAATGATGAATTTTTAAACGCAGCGCTTTCTATTTATCCAAACCCTGCAACTGAAACTTTGAAAATTAAAAAACTTCAAAATATTGATTTAAAAAACGCCTCTATATTTGATATTTCTGGAAGATTGATTAGTTCGATTGATTTAACTCAAACTATTTCGGAAAAAAGGATCGCATTAAACAACATAACAAAAGGCATCTATTTTATCAGAATAACAGATGACCAAGGAGGAATTATTGCAAGAAAATTTATTAAAGAGTGAGTTAATAGAAATCAGTAGATAAAGTAAACTATAATCGCCTATTGATTATAAAATTTTATATTTTGTCAGTTTGAGCGCAGTCGAGAACGGTACGTGTTTTAAAAAGGTCTCGACTGCGCTCGACCAGACAGTTAGTTAGAATAAAATATGAAACTATTTACTGACCTCTATGAATTAATTTTCTTCTTCGAAAGTAATGTGTTGATATGCGCCAATATCTGGTGTAGCAGTTCTATTGATATTTAAGATATCAAAAGGTACTTGCAACGCTCCATTACTATCTGCATTACCATTGGCTTCTGAATCTTGCCCTATAATATAATCATTGGCAGCAATATCTTTAAACTGTGCGATTCCATTTAAAATAATACTCTGATACACAGTTGCATCTGTAAAATCGTATAAAGGATTGTTTAACAAATCGCTATTGGTTGTATCAAATTTGAGTATACTATTCCTAAAATTATAATTGAATAATGAACCGTTTACTTTATCTAATATAAATTCTACATTTTGATTACCATCAATAATACAATTTGTAAAATTCGCGGCTAGTAAATCTCTGGTTTCTGTCACTTCTGAACCGTTATCCATAAAAGTAAAAAAATTATTGACTAATACTGTAGGGAATTGTCTAAAGCTATTGTTCCAATAATTAGCAAATGTACAATGCGTAAAATCATAGGTTCCACCAATAGTACAGGCTAGAGATGACAATCCGTTATTACCAATTACCAAATTTTCACCAAGTAGATTTGTCTCTCTACCTAATATGCCATAATTAGATGTATTGTAAATCTGAGTATTCTTTATCGTCAACGTAGGGTTTATATTAGCAGTGGCATCTACTAAAAGACCTATAATATTGTTTTTAATAATTGCATAATTTATTATATTGTTCTTACTACCATCACGCAACCAAATAACTCCCCATTGTCCTGCTACATCTTCAAATTCAGGTTCTAATCTATCATCTTCAAACAGCACCATATTATCCAGTTCTCCATTCACAATGAGTGTTGCATCTTTTTCAACAATAATACCTGAATTATCATGAAAATATAAGGTAGCCCCAGCATTTATGTTGAGCGTTCCATTTTCTGGAACACCAATATAGCCATAGATAAGATAAGGTTTTTCATTCGTAAACGTGGTATTAACATCTAATAAGGTACCTCGAACACTTATGGTTTCGCCTTGCGCATCAACTCCTAAAATCAACTCTTCAAATACAAAACTATTGTCTGGTTGCAAGGTTCTATCTGGTCTAATCAAATGAACATCTAATACCAATGCTTCTAATTTGACATCTTGTTCATTTACACCTGAATCGAAAACAACGGAATCTCTATAAAAAAATTGAGTGTCGGTAATTTGACTAAAGTCAACCGTAGCTTCTACAAAAACAAAAATACTATCATTGGCTAAAATGTCAATATTTTCAAATAATTTTCCAGCAATACCATCCACATTTAATCTATAAAAAGAATTGTCTCCTCTACCCAACCTAATAGTAGGAATGGTAATAGCATCATTACTTCTATTGTATATTTTAAAGCTTTTAGTACTAGAACTAATATCATCAAATACTCGATTCAATAAAACTGTATCAACAGAAAATTCAAGCTCACCAGTACTTAATATGGTACCAAAATCTTTGCGACAAGAACTTAAAAAGATGAATATAAAAATTACAATAAAAGAATAGAATATTCGCATTTAGCTATTTTGTATAAAAGTATAAATTTACAGTTATTTCTTATGACTTTTTCAGCAATTTAATTTCAAATACTTTATCC
>Ga0256847_1000513_pt1 | contig 24183 bp, 18 predicted proteins | sample TeddybearmetaG_FD_189099 | JGI IMG/M metagenome (GOLD analysis project Ga0256847, IMG submission 189099) | Hydrothermal vent microbial communities from East Pacific Rise, Pacific Ocean - Teddybear | ecosystem: Environmental > Aquatic > Marine > Hydrothermal vents | place: Pacific Ocean: East... | reverse complement strand
AAATCCCGCTTCAAGGCACTAAAAATTAGAAATATTCGAGTTAAGCATGACGACGGTAATCTGGGTTGGGCACAGCAGGGCCCTTTCGACGCCATAATGGTCACGGCAGGTGCGCCTGGCGTTCCTGACATGCTGGTAGAGCAGCTTAACGTTGGTGGCAGGGTTGTAATTCCAGTTGTTCAGGGGGACTCCCAAAGTTTGCTGATAATTGACAAGACTTCCAGGGGCTTGCAACAAACCAATATTGCTGACGTGCGGTTTGTACCTTTGCTGCGCGGAACCATAAGTCAATAACATGGGTTGCGTAATTTGACGACCAACAACAGTAATGAACCTGTCAATGAACGAGACTTTATAGCCTGGGTAGGTGTATATGTTCGCGGGTTGGCAATGGGTATTGCAGAAGTTATCCCTGGCGTTTCCGGTGGTACAATCGCTTTTGTCAGCGGAATCTATACCGAACTGTTGACTAGTATTTCTGCGTTGGGTCCACCTGCTATTGTTAGCCTCTTTACCAGGGGGCCACTATATTTTTGGCATCGCTATAACCTGGGTTTTTTGAGCCTTCTGTTTTTTGGTATGGCATGCAGTATTTTGTTGTTTGCGAAACTCGTCCTGTTTTTGCTCGATACTTATGCACTCTATTTGTGGGCTTTTTTCTTTGGTTTAATCTGTATTTCGGTATTCGCCATATCCAGGCAAGCACGGCTAACACATTTGCTAAGTTTTGGTCTGGTTGGTGTGTTGGCAGGTGCTTTTTTGAGCTTGTCAGGAGTGGCTAACCTGGAGCCCAGCCCCCTGATACTGTTTGTTGCGGGTATGGTGGCGGTATCCGCCTGGATATTGCCTGGTGTATCGGGTTCCTATCTACTACTGATTTTGGGTCTGTATGCTGATGTGCTCCACGCAGTTGATAGTTTTGATTATGCAACTATCAGCATAATTGCTGGGGGTTGTGTGGCCGGTTTAATGATTTTTTCGCGATTGTTAAGCTGGTTGCTTAATAATTGGTACAGCGGTGTAATGGCAATGCTGAGCGGTTTTACAGCGGGTTCCCTGGTGAAATTGTGGCCCTGGCAAGTGAACTCAAGTTCAAACGGGTCGATAGATAACAGTACAGTTTATTTGCTACCGTGGAATTATACTCAGGCCAGCGGCGAAGCAGCCCAGATTGGGGGTGTGTTACTATTCTTTTTTCTGGGTGCTGTGCTGGTTTGGTTTGTTAATCGATTGACTCAGGGTGCGCCCCATAACGACTAGGTTATCTTGATGGCTGGACAACCAATAGTCCTGGTTTTTCTTGTGAGTCTTACAGCATGTGCTGGTGGTGGCTTGCCACCGGTGTCTGATCGATCCCCTGAACTGGAAAAACCTGTTTTTGTAAATGGCGTGTTCCGGCACAAAAATCCAGCAATTAAACATTCCGGGTATTTGGTGCAAGCAGGGGATACGCTTTATTCGATTGCCTGGCGTTTTGATAAGGATTTTAAAGAGCTCGCCCGTAGTAACTCTATTCAGCCACCTTACCTGATACAGCCAGGCCAGAGATTATCACTCTCTGTTGTTCCTGCGCGGAGGATGACAAACAGGAATTCCAGAACCCCTTCCTCAACAAAGCCTGATTCCAGAAATTACTCTATTACTCCCCGCGAGCTCTGGCGTTGGCCTGCAAGTGGACCAACCATGCGTGCCTATGGAAAAACCAATGCCGGTGTGGATATTCGAGTTAAGTCAGGGACTTCAGTTGTCGCGAGCGCTGAGGGTGAGGTGGTATATGCCGGGCGAGGATTACGAGGTTTTGAGTACCTTATAATCATAAAGCATAGCGAACAAATTTTGAGTGCCTATGGAGTAAACCAGAATATATTTGTCAAAGAAGGGCAGGTTGTAAAAGCAGGTACGAGGCTGGCTGATATTCGCCTTGCAGGAATAGCGCGGGAGACCCTGCATTTCGAAATACGCAGAAATGGTGATCATCTAAACCCGGCATCTTATATTCGGGGCAGAAGCTGAAAATGGTGCGTCTAACGTTCCAGATGCTCTGCCTTGTTGGTAACCTCGCGCCAGTCATCTGAATCGGGCAGCGCACCTTTTTGCTCGGTGATATTGGGCCAGATGTCTGCCAGTTCGGCATTTATTTCCATAAACTGTTCCTGCCCTTTGGGAATTTCATCTTCTGAAAAAATGGCATCGATGGGGCACTCAGGTTCACACAGAGCACAATCTATACACTCATCCGGGTGTATAACGAGCATATTGGGTCCTTCATAAAAGCAGTCTACTGGACAAACTTCGACACAGTCTGTCAGTTTGCACTTAATGCAGTTTTCTCCAATGAGAAATGTCATACCTGTACCTACTAAATGGCTCTAAAAATTCTTCGCACAAAGGGCGGACTTTGAACCGCAGGTATTTTACTGATTTAGCCCGCACTGTACAGTCGGGATTGGGCTATTGTTCTGTTTCCTCCAGTATTTGGAGCTGTTTGAGAGTATAGAGTGCTTCAAGGGCCTCCCTTGGAGAGAGCGCGTCCGGATCAATATTGGAAAGCGCAGAAATTAGTTGCGGATACTGTACATCTTGATCTGTTGATTCGGGCTCAGGGGCAGGGGAAACAAACAGATCCGACTGGGGTGTTGAAAGTTTGTCAGCGTGCTTCTCCAGTGCCCTTAGTTTTTTACGTGCCCTGGCAAGCACTCTTGCATTTATGCCAGCCAGCTGAGCGACCTGTATTCCATAGCTTCGATTCGCCGGTCCTGGCTCCACCCGGTGCAAAAATACAATACCGCCCTTATGTTCGGCTGCGGTGAAATGTGCATTGGAGATATGCGGGTGTATGTTTGCCAGTTCGGTTAGCTCGAAATAATGTGTTGCGAAAAGCGTGAACGCACGAACTTCGTCTGCCAGCGAAGTGGCTATTGCCCAGGCCAGCGATAATCCGTCGTATGTGCTGGTACCACGCCCGATTTCGTCCAGTAAAACCAGGCTCTCTGGACCCGCATTGTTAAGAATGTTAGCGGCTTCACTCATTTCCACCATAAATGTAGAACGTCCACCGCTCAAGTCATCGGATGCGCCAATTCGAGTAAAAATGCGGTCTATGGGGCCAATTTCAGCAGATTTTGCTGGAATAAGACTGCCCGTGTGTGCAAGCAGGGTAATTAAAGCAACCTGGCGCATGAACGTCGACTTGCCGCCCATATTGGGACCGGTGATCATTAACATTCGATCGTCATTGTTAAGATTAAGATCATTGGGAATAAATGCTTCGGACTGAATATGTTCAACAACAAGGTGTCTGCCTTCGGTGATTCTTATACCAGGTTCTCCCACCAGATCTGGTGGGTTTAGATTAAGGCTGCGTGCTCGTTCTGCAAAACAGTTCAATACATCCAGTTCGGCCAGAGCCTCTGCGGATTGGCGCAGTTTGTTGAGGCTGGGTAGCATGTTGTCGATAATCTGTTCATAAAGAAGCTTTTCGCGTAACAGAGCCCTGCTCTTACTGGTTAGCGCTTTGTCTTCAAATCGCTTTAATTCAGGAGTGATATATCGCTCTGCGTTTTTTAAGGTTTGTCTACGTACGTATTCTGCTGGTAGCTCACTCTTCACGTTGCGGCTGGTTTCAATGTAGTATCCATGCACGCGGTTGTAGCCCACCTTTAAGGTACTTAAACCGGTTCGGTCTCGTTCTCGTAGTTCCAGGTCACGCAGGTATTCACTGGCGTTTTCGCGCAAATTTCTCAGCTCATCCAGCTCTGCATCATACCCGGGTGCGATAACATCTCCGTCCCGAATGAGCATCGGTGGGGCAGATATTATTGCGCGTGTCAGAAACTCCAGTTGCTCTGGAAACCTCTGAATGCGCTGCAGAAGATATCCACCAGTTTCAAGTGCCTCCAGAGACGCATGGATAACCGGGATGTTGGACAGAGCTGAACGCAAGCGATCAAAATCTCTGGGGTTGATACTTCGTAAGGCAAGTCTGGTTAAGATGCGCTGCATATCTCCAAGACTTTTCAGGTGTGGTCTCAGTTGCTCATCGACGTAATTTGCCTCCAGTTCGATTACCAGTTGCTGCCGTTCAAGCACTTCCTCACGTCTGCGAGAGGGGGCGTTCAGCCAAGTGCGCAGGCATCGTGCCCCCATCGGGGTTTGGGTAGTATTCATTACTGAATACAATGTTCCTTCCTGGCTTCCGTCCAGTCGCTGGTCTATTTCCAGATTACGACGCGAATAGCTGTCCATCGCAATATTTTCATTTATCAAATAGACGTGAATGTTGTCGATAAAAGAAAGTTGTTGTCTTTGCGTTGCTTTCGCATATTTCAATACAGCACCTGCAGCACAGATAACTACTGGCATGTCTTCGCATCCGAATGCTCGCAAATCATGGGTTTCAAAGTGTTCGAGTAATGTATGTCTGGCCAGATCGTAATCGAAATCCAGTGCGTCACGAGCCTTGCTGCGTGAGTTGTTGAGCCAGTCCGGGACAGATACAGTTTCGCTGTCGCGTTTATGGCGACTACTTTTGCGACTACGGTTTAGGTGTTTTTGATTAGTACTTCTGAAGTCACCGCCGCTGGGGTACAGCAACTCGCTTACCTGGCTGCGCTCCAGCTCTGCTGTTAATGCTTCAGGGGCTGCCAACTCTACTACGTCAAATTGGCCTGAACTCAAATCCAGAATCGCCAGACCGTAGGTTCTTTTACCATCTGTATCTAATACTGCAATTCCGCCTAGTAAGCTGCTGGACTGAGCATCTACAAGCGTATCGTCTGTAAGTGTGCCCGGGGTAAGTATTCTGGCAACTGCTCGCTCGACTGGACCTTTGGATGTAGCTGGATCACCGACCTGTTCACAGATAGCTACGGAAACACCTAATTTTACCAATTTGGCCAGATAAGTGTCTGCAGCGTGGTAGGGGAGTCCACACATGGGAATTGGCTTACCGGCAGACTGGCCACGTGCTGTAAGCGTAATATCCAGTAACCGGGATGCATTTTCTGCATCTTCAAAAAACATCTCGTAAAAATCGCCCATGCGATAAAACAACAACTGGTCTGGATGCTCTGCCTTGATGCGCAGATACTGCTGTATCATGGGGGTATGATTATTTGTGTTTTCAGCCACTTGATTCATCTAATTATTATGTCGTAAACGCGACCATCTTCTTATTTATTGTACGCAAATCAGTCAGGCAGACCCAAATAATTCTACTATTCTGTCGTAAACCAAACGGCATTCTACCTTAAGTGGTGAGCTCGTGTTTCGCAGCAAGTCAGGGTGCATAGTCTACCTCGACATCGTAAGAGGTAAGCCTTAATGCGGGTAAGTCAGTACTGAATTTTGAAGAATCCTGGAATTTCGTATTGCGCATAGTACTGATTAAATATACAGTACGTGCTGACAAACAATTTCTGACAGATTACGGAGCTTACCATGGCAGATGACAACAAAGCGCGCGCACTGGATGCGGCATTAAGCCAGATTGAAAGACAATTTGGTAAAGGTTCAATGATGCGTCTTGGAGAGCAGGCACTGGAAAAAATGCCAGCTATCTCTACCGGATCCCTTGGTTTGGATATTGCTCTGGGTATCGGTGGTTTACCTAAAGGACGTGTGGTCGAAATTTATGGCCCGGAATCTTCCGGTAAAACCACACTGACCTTGCAGATCATAGCGGAGGCGCAGAAGGCTGGTGGTACATGTGCATTTATTGACGCTGAACATGCCCTGGACCCTATCTATGCCGAAGCATTGGGCGTAAGTACAAAAGATCTGCTGGTTTCGCAGCCAGATACTGGTGAACAGGCGCTTGAAATATGCGACATGATAGTACGCTCCAGTGCAGTAGACGTGGTCATTATCGATTCAGTCGCTGCGCTCACCCCGAGAGCTGAAATCGAAGGCGACATGGGAGATTCGCACATGGGTCTGCAGGCTCGTTTGATGAGTCAGGCGCTGAGAAAAATGACAGCTAACATTAAAAATTCTAATACGCTGGTTATTTTTATCAACCAGATCCGCATGAAAATTGGAGTGATGTTTGGTTCGCCAGAAACGACTACCGGTGGAAATGCTCTCAAATTTTACGCATCCGTACGGCTTGATATCAGGCGTATCGGAGCCGTAAAGGATGGAGATGAAGTTACCGGTAATGAAACACGCGTCAAGGTGGTTAAAAACAAGGTTGCACCTCCATTTAGACAAGCAGAGTTTCAAATTCTCTATGGTAAAGGCATCAATCACCTGGGAGAAGTTGTAGATCTAGGCGTTAAGCAGGGCATTATCGACAAGGCCGGTGCCTGGTATAGTTATAAAACCGATCGAATTGGTCAGGGTAAGAAAAATGCGCAGATCTTTTTAAGCGATAACCCGGAAATTGCCCGGGAAATTGAAGCGAGAATCCGGGCCGAGCTTATGCCGGACGCAAAGCCATTACCCGAAGTAAGCCTTGTGGAGCAAAAAAGTGCTACTAAGATTTCCAGGAAAGAATCAGCTTAAATCGAACCAGGCTGGAAATAAAAGAGCGGAACTTGCTTATTCCAAGCATGATCTTGAACGATTGGATCTACAGATAACTGAAGAACAGCTGCAGGTTGAAAAGGACAGTCGAAAGACTGCCGGGCGTGCGCACCGAATGTTAAGCATGAGAGAACATTCGGTGCAGGAACTCACACGAAAATTACTTGCGAAAGGCCATGCAGAAAAACTTGTCGTTCATGTCGTAGCTGATCTGAAGGAACAGGGCCTGTTATCCGACCGTCGGTTTGCAGAGAGTTTTGTGCGTAGCCGTATAGCGAAAGGTCAAGGGCCGATTTTTATTTGTGGTGAACTTAGATCACGTGGCGTTTCCGAGCGTATTCTGGAAGATGTAATAACGCATACTACTGAGTTCTGGTTACAACTTGCTCAGAAAGTTCGGGATAGGCGTTTCAGCCACCTGCTCAACGAGCATCCAGAGGTTATTGAAGAGCAATCTTCTCTTGACCAGGATGCGAACCAGGCTTTTTGGACTAAGCAGGCACGTTTTTTGTCGCGGCGGGGCTTTCCTGCCGATATTATATATCGGGTTCTGGAGCGTAGTTAAATACGACGGGTGTTCAGGTAAAGCTTGATAGTCTAAATTTCAGGTAACATTGCATATATTTATTCGATAAGCAGTAAAGAAATTGCTGCTGATACTTTATAATCCCAGTCTTTTTGTCGGATTAAGAATGAAAACTGCGGAAATACGCTCTGCCTTCCTGAAGTTTTATGAGGATCGTGGCCATAAGGTGCTGCCTTCCAGTTCGCTTGTGCCCCATGATGATCCCTCTTTGTTGTTTACTAATTCGGGTATGGTGCAGTTTAAGGAAGCTCTCAACGGCCGAGAAGATGTCGGTGCAAAAAGAGTTACAACGTCCCAACGCTGTGTACGGGCTGGCGGCAAGCATAACGATCTGGAAAATGTAGGCTACACGGCCCGGCACCACACCCTTTTTGAAATGTTGGGCAATTTTAGTTTTGGTGATTACTTCAAAGAAGAAACTATTGCCTACGCATGGGAGTTCATTACCGAAGTTCTTAAGCTTCCAAAAGAGAAACTCTGGATAACGGTTCATCCCAGCGACTCAGAGTCCAAAAGGATTTGGATTGAAAATATTGGTGTTAGCGAAGACCGAATCGTCGCTTTGGAAGAAAATTTCTGGGCGGCTGGTGATACAGGGCCGTGCGGAAATTGTACCGAAATATTTTACGACCATGGGCCAGAACTGGCTGGTGGGCCACCCGGGTCGGTCGATGAGGATGGGGATCGCTACACTGAAATTCAAAACCTGGTGTTTCCTGAAAGTAACAGACATGCAGATGGTACTTTAACACCATTGGCAGCGCCCGGTGTTGATACGGGAATGGGGCTGGAACGTGTAGCAGCCATTATGCAGGGCGTACATAGCAATTATGAAATCGATATCTTTGCCCACCTGATACAGGCCATTGGGAAAATTGCTGGCTTGCCAATAGACGATAAATTGGTGGGTTACGCATCATTACGTGTGATAGCAGATCATATTAGATCCGCGGCATTTCTAATTGCTGACGGGGTTCAGCCTGGTAACGAGGATCGCAGTTATGTCCTGCGACGTATTATCAGACGTGCACTACGACATGGACATAAACTAGGTATCAACGAGTATTTTTTCTCAAAACTGGTTGATCCGCTGGTGAGTGAAATGGGCGAAGCTTACCCTCTGCTCAGAGAACAACAATTTGAAATTGAGCAGTCTTTGTTAAAGGAAGAGCAACGTTTTGAAGCAACCCTGGATAAGGGAATGGTCTTGCTAGAGAAATGTATCGACAATCTGAAAGGTAAGGTAATTCCTGGTGACGTGGTTTTTCAACTGTACGATACCTATGGATTCCCCCTGGATTTAACTGCTGACATTGCGCGAGAGCGTTCCCTAATCGTAGATGAAGCCGGATTTGAAACCGCAATGAATGCTCAGAGGGCGCGCGGGCGGGCAGCCAAAAGGTTTAGTGCTGATATCAGTAAACAGGTCGACCTGGACTCCGAGGTAGAGTTTACGGGTTACCATCAGTTGGAATCCAGGGCAAGAATACTTGCTGTTTACCGACAGAATAGTAATGAAGTATTGCAAGCATGTGATTCTCTTAAACTCGGCGAATCAGGAATTGTTGTGTTAGACCAAACACCTTTTTATGCGGAAAGCGGAGGGCAGGTGGGCGATTCAGGCCTAATCACGTCAAGGCCGGATGAGGTTTTCGTCTTTCAAGTCACGGATACGTGTAAATCTCGTAAACAATATCTACATATGGGTCGTGTAGAGGTGGGGGAAATGAAAGTTGGTGATGCTATATATGCATCTGTCGCTGAAAGCAAACGTCGCTCCACTGCACTCAATCACTCTGCTACACACCTTTTACATGCTGCTTTACGAAGTATACTGGGCGCGCACGTGGAACAAAAAGGTTCGCTTGTAGACAGTGAGCATCTACGTTTTGATTTTTCCCACCCCGAAGCTTTGAACGATTCGCAATTAGTGGAGGTGGAAGCGCTGGTGAATCAGGAAATTCGCGGAAACTCCGAGATTAGGACACAACTGTTGTCATACAACGAGGCCATTCAGTCTGGAGCACTAGCTTTGTTCGGCGAAAAGTACGGCGATAGTGTTCGTGTGTTAGATATGGGGGGAGGGTTTTCAGTGGAACTGTGTGGTGGAACTCATGCAAGTCGTACGGGAGATATAGGCCTGATTAAAATTGTCAGCGAGTCTGGAATAGCCTCCGGAGTGCGGCGAATAGAAGCGCTGACGGGTGAAGGTGCTCTGCAATGGTTTGATTCCGGCGAGCGGGAATTGAGAAAAATATCAACACTTTTGCATACTGGAAGAGAAGAAAGTAGTGCCAGAATCGAGCAGTTGGTAAATGATATTAAGCTGGCTCAGAAACAGTTGGAGCAAGTACAGGCAAAGGCGTCTTCGCAAAAGGGAAGCGATCTGGCAAATACAGCTACTGCTATAAATGGTATTCAGGTGTTGGCAGTGAAGGTAGACGGTATCAACACTGGGGCCATGTTGGAAACTCTGGATTCAGTACGTAATAAGTTGGGGCGCTGTGTCGTGGTTCTGGCTGTACTGGAAAATGCTAAAGTGAACTTGATTGCTGGTATTAGTAAAGACCTGAACAAGACAATGAAGGCAGGTGATTTGATCAGGGAAATAGCGCCCGTTGTAGGTGCGAAAGGCGGTGGTCGAGCAGATATGGCACGAGCAGGTGGAGGCAGTTTTCCTGAGAAGGTAGATGAAGCGCTTGCCCTGGTAGGAAGCTGGGTAAAGGACCATTCCTAATGGTGCTCTACGTTCAGAAGTATGGTGGCACTTCCGTCGGATCTGTGGAAAGAATTCAATCAATTGCGCAACGGATCGCGAAAAGCCTGGCAGAAGGTCATCAGGTTGTCGCGGTAGTTTCGGCGATGAGTGGTGAAACCAATCGATTGACTGCAATTGGTGCTGAAATATCAAAACATTCGAATACCAGAGAAAATGCAAGGGAAATGGACGTTCTGTTGGCAACTGGAGAACAGGTAACAACAGCCTTGCTTAGCATGGCTCTGAGCGACCAAGGCATAAAGGCGCGATCATTCCTGGGCAGCCAGGTCAAAATTTCCACAGATTCCAGCCATCAGCGGGCGCGCATTGAACACATTGAAGCTGAGAATCTGTTACGGGAAATTGCGCAGGGCGTTGTTCCAGTGGTTGCCGGGTTTCAGGGTGTGAATTCAGCTGGAGATATCACGACCCTGGGTCGAGGTGGCTCTGATACTACGGCGGTAGCTCTGGCTGTCGCTCTTAAAGCCGATGAGTGCCAGATTTTTACCGATGTGCATGGTGTTTATACAGCGGATCCGCGCCTGGTAGAGAATGCTAGATTGTTGGACTCCATAACCTTTGAAGAAATGTTGGAGCTGGCAAGCCTGGGAACTAAAGTTCTGTCTCAAAGGTCGGTTGAATTTGCAGGAAAATACGCTACACCAATTCGAGTACTCTCCAGTTTCTCTGATGAATTTCCGGGAACGCTAATTACTACTGAGGAAGCCAATATGGAAAAACCGATTGTCTCAGGTATTGCCTATTCCCGGGATGAGGCCAAACTAACTCTGCATGGAGTACCTGATATTCCTGGTGTTGCCGCTAAAATTCTAGCCCCAGTGGGCGCAGAAAACATTGAAGTAGATATGATTGTTCAAAATGTTGGTGCAGATGGCACAACAGACTTCACTTTTACCGTTAAAAGAGAAGCTTATGAACACGCGCTTGAAGTTCTGGAGAGGATTAAACTACAGTTGGGTGCAAGAGAAGTTCAGGGTGATAGTAAAATTGTCAAAGTGTCCGTTGTTGGAGTGGGTATGCGAAGCCATGCAGGGGTAGCTTCCATTATGTTCAACGCATTGGCTGAAGAGTCGATAAATATCCAGATGATTTCGACTTCTGAGATTAAAATATCCATTGTTATTGCAGAAAAGTACATGGAACTAGCAGTACGGGCTGTTCATGATGCCTTTGGCCTGGCAGATAATGCAGTAGTGGAGGAAACACTCTAGGACTAGTCGTATAAACGCCCTTTTCTGGGCTTCCATGAGACATCTGCAACAGGAAAATAAACCTTACTCCTAACCAGAGAGTGCGATATGGTTAGCGATGACCGAAACAGAGCAGTCAGAAGCACTGGGATGATGCAAGGACTAGCAGGATCGAGGACATAGTATGTTGATTTTAACCAGGCGGGTTGGGGAAACCCTGATGGTGGGTGAGGATATAACGATTACCATATTAGGCGTAAAGGGAAACCAGGTAAGGGTAGGTATCAACGCCCCGCGAGACATTGCCGTTCATCGGGAAGAAATTTACAACAAGATACAACAAAAAGACAGTGATGAGGCTGCTTCTGATGTTTCTGGTAACCGGTAGTAGTTTGTATCCTTTACGTTCTCTAGACTGGGCGAACACCTTTTACAATAACACGCAACATATGGCGTCTATGGCCCTGATAGTCATTCATGGCATTGTGAAATACACTCCGATTGTCCCACATTGCCAGAGAGCCATTCTCCCAATTGAATCGGCTAACAAAGCGCTCCTGGACGATCAATTTTGTGAGATATTTGAACAAGGGTAAACTTTCCTCACGCGTCCAGCCTTTAATTCTGTGAGTATGGGGCAGTGAACAATAGATGCTTTTGTTGCCTGTCTCCGGGTGGGTGCAAATAAGGGGGTGTTCGACCTCTAATTCGGCAGTCTCTGCATTTCCCGTGTACGCACTTCCCAGGCTTTCTTTGGATGTGGGTTGCGTATATCGTCCCTGAATTCCATGTACGATACTGGCGGTATAAATGCCGGTATGGCTTTCCAGCATATGTTTCATGCCAGTGCTCAAAGTGTCATAAGCAGATGTTGCATCTGCAAATAGAGTATCCCCGCCCCGATTTGGAACTTCTACTCCATAGAGAATTGTTGCCATAGGGGGGGTATCAAGATAGGTGGTATCTACGTGCCACGCACCACCAAAATTCAAGCTGGCGTCGGCTTCCTTTATTATAGGGATAACATTAGGGTGAGCATCCACGGCTTCCATGAAAGGGTAAACGTCCAGCTCACCGAAATTGGAGGCAAAGCGGGCTAGTTGAGTGGGCGTTAAGCTTTGATTACGAAAAAATAGAACTCTATGCTGTAACCAGGCGCCGTGAATTTCCTGTTTAGTTTGCGTGGATAATGAGTTAGATAAATCTATACCTGAAACTACGGCACCTACCGGACCGAGCGAATCATTAACATCAATTGTCTGGTAAGCCATGACAAAGCACCGGAACATAGTAAACACTACTGATATTAACCAATTTATAGGAAAAACCGATGTCGGACAAATGTGTCATTGTTTTTAACGGGGATGATGCTTCACCGGAAGTGATGATTCCTGCGGTTGAATTACTCAAATCCATGCAGTTATCGATACATTTTGAGTATCCATTGGTGGGTGCTGAGGCGGAAAAAAGAACCGGGGATATTTTTCCGGATGAAACCAGAGCAGCTATAGATACTTCGGACACCACTTTCTTTGGCTCCACTAGTGGCGAAAGTACCGCAGCTTTATTTTACCTGCGATGGGGTAAACAAACCTTTGCAAATGTACGGCCCTGTGAGTGGTTTCCAGGCTTTCAAAGCCCTCTGCTTAAACCTGAGGGAATAGATTTTGTGGTAGTGCGTGAGAATCTGGAAGATCTTTATCTGGGGATTGAAGGTGATATTCAGGAGCTGGAACCACTTAAGCTCTACTCCCGCCATGCAAAAACACTTTTATGTGATCTGGGTCCAGGAAAGTATGCAATTAAAGCGATTACCAAAATGGGGTCAGAACGGGTAATACGACATGCTTTTGAACTGGCACGCAGTCGGAATAAATCCCGACGTGTGACACTCACGAGCAAATACAACATGTTGAGTCTGTCAGATGGGTATTTTCGAAGCATTGGTGAAAACATTGCCAAAGAATATCCAGATATTCAATATGAAAGCTACATTGTTGATGATTTTCTTTGTCGAATGATAACTAAGCCTGCAATTCTTGATGTGGTGGTAATGCCCAATTTATATGGGGATATTATTTCTGATGGTGCTGCCGGATTGATTGGTGGATTGGGTCTTGCACCTTCCGGGTGTTATGGAGAGAGCTATGCATATTTTGAATCTGCGCACGGCACCGCTCCGGATATAGCAGGGAAAAACGTTATAAATCCAACTGCTACTTTGTTATCAGCCTGTATGATGTTGGAGTATCTTGGTTTCGAAACAGAAGCAGCGCATTTGAAAAATGCGATTCAAAAGGTTTACGCCAAAGGTGATGTGATTACACCGGATCAGGGGGGGAGTGCAGGCACTAAGGAACTTTGTATGGCTGTGGCGCGGATGATGCAGTGATTACAAATCAAAATTCGAGCCTAGACAATCAGGATATGCGCGCCAACCATTAAAATGGGTAAAGCAATTATCGTGCGCAACAAAAATATTGCGGCCAATTCAACTATCCCCAGTGGCAGACTGGATCGCAGTATGATTACGCCCACTTCTGACATAAATATTAATTGGCACACAGAGAGTCCGGCTAGTATAAAACTTGTCTTTTGGCTTTCTATTCCGCTGGCAATCAGAGCGGGCATAAACTGATCAAGAAAGCCTGAAAAAACCCCGGGTGCTGCGACGGCAGCTTCCGGAAAACGAGCGAATTCCAGCAATACCACCAAGGGGTAACCCAACCATTCAAAGAGTGGGGTATGCAGGGTTAACACAGCCGCGACCGTAGCCAGGGCCATAGTTGGAGTTAAAACGGAAAAAACAAAAAATATCAGGTTACGCAAGCCCCGCTCAAAAAACTCAAAAATACTGGGTGCTGTTTGGGCGCGGTTCAGCGATTTTTTCCACGCTTGTTCTAAAAGGCTGCCATCAGAACGGGTGTGCTCAAGATTCTGGTCGTCGGGTTTGCCTTTCAGGGGAGGGAGCCGTGGAGTAATAATCGCTGCAACAATGCAGACTAACAATACGCATCCGTACCAGGCTAAAAAATGTTCTTCGATGCCCGCGACATTTACCACGACCAGACTGAAGGGAATGGATACGATAGAGAAATTTGTTGCGATAACGCATGCTTCACGAATAGAATAATTGCCGCGTTCATATTGTTTAATGGTAATTAGCAGGCCGATGGATGATGCACCCACTATGGATGCTACTGCATCAATCGCTGAATAACCGGGCAATCGGAACAGACGTCTGAAAACCGGGCTGGCCAGAGTGCCGGCAAACTCCATAAATCCAAAGTCAGTAAGCAATGGTAGTAGCAAACATGCTGCGATGTAAACACAGAGCACATTGATGGCGATGCCTACATATACCGCACCCCCGATTTCTTCCGATTTTAACAGCTCTGGACCAACCTGAAAAAAATAGACCAGACCAAAAGCAGTTCCGGCTAATCTTAAAATTAGCCATACAGGTGATACATCGAAGAGTTCTCTTAACCGGGCGTGATTGTGTATCCAGCGTGCATGAACAACGGTGCCCAATAATGTTAAGCTACTGGCCAGGCTCATAAGAATGACGACTATGCCTAGTGCGTTGTCTCCAAACAGAGTTTTAACCCATCCGGTTATTACGCCTATGCCTATAGTCAGGTTTCCGTTCCAGGAAATCGGGATTAGAAAAATGAGAACACCGAGTAAAGAGGGTAGTAAAAAACGCAGCGTATTCTTTTGCATGTAAGTACTTTGATTCTCAGTGCGAATGACCCTCTATAGCAGTATAGATGTAATTATTAGATGAAGGAAAGTTAGGTGCAATTGGACAAACCAAGTGTAATTAGTCTGGATGGGCTTGAGAAGCCTCTATTTTCCAGCTTAAGGAAATTGTGTATTGGTCATGACATGCTGAAAAGTGAGTCATACGTAGCTCCAAATCTTCGAATTTTGGTTAGCCCGTTCTATACCTTGATTCGAGGTTTGTTAAGAATTATTGGAATGGGTTTGGCAGATGTAACAAGCATGCACAAGCACTATGACAATGCCGATTTCATTCAACTGGCTGCTGCTGTTAAACGTGCTGCGGAGAAGGAAGCAGGATGCGAACTATCATTAGTAACCGCATTAACACACAAAGCAAAGTACGGCGAATTCAGCCACTGGCATAACGGCTACTATAGCCCATACATATATAACGATAACGTCGACGTATTATCTGTGTGGGTGCCTCTTCAATCCATATCTCCAGAAACAGGAAGCTGTTTTAGATTTTGGTATGACAAGAAAATTGAACATCAAAGCAAAGAGCTGTGTAAAAAGCGCTGGCAGCAACTAGATGCAAAGAAACGTGGTAGCCCGGCGGACATCATAAGCCCCGGTAGCGAGCTTCGTGCTTTATACAAGTTGGCGCAAGAAACAGACAGTCCGACGGACAAACACCGATGCACTTATTATGCTCAACTTGGAGAGGCCATTTTGTTCAATGAATACTGGCCGCATAAAACCACTAAATGGGTTGGACAAGGAATTCGTTTGAGCATAGTTCTGCGGTTCGTGAAAAAAGGCACCGGTTTAAATAAGAAACGGCTTTTGAAAAGAAAACAGGCGCTTAAACTCAATGAAGTGGAATGGTTGCAATATTGCACCCATATTTCCAGAATTCAGAAATGAACCCGGTTTCGGCTCATGCAGTTAACCCGCAATTTCCGGAATTGTTACGTGGTTGGCGAAAGATCCGAAAGTTCAGCCAGCTTGCTCTGGCACTCAATGCCAGCATATCGCAGCGACATCTGAGTTTCCTGGAATCTGGTCGATCTTCACCTAGCAGAGAAATGGTGTTGTTGCTTTCAACTTCACTTGAACTGCCTTTCAGGGAAACCAATGTTTTGCTTAATGCGGCTGGTTACGCACATGTTTTTTCGGAAAGTAAACTAGACCATAAGGTACTGAAACTGGCAAATCAGGCCTTAACGGTGATGTTGAAACACCACGAACCTTATGGTGCGACGGTGATTGACAGGAACTGGAATATCCAGATGATGAATGAGGCTGCTATCCGCATCTTTTCACTCTTTGTCGATCCGATATCTGTCTGGAATGATATTGGAAATAAAGTTCCTAATACCATTCGGATTACCCTGCACCCCCTCGGTATCAGGCAGTACCTCGTGAATTGGCAAGAGATTGCTGTGTATTTTATTGAGCAATTAAATAAGGAATTGGTGAGTAATCCATTCAACCACGAGGCGACAGATCTACTGAACGAAATCAGAAATTATCCAGGTATGTCTGATTTGGTCGTAGTGCCCCATGATCTGTTGCGACCCGTTTTACCCATGATCCTGAGGAAGGGTGAACTCGAACTTCAATTTTTCACTATGGTGTCCACGTTTGGTACCCCGCAGGATGTCACATTGCAGGAAATTCGGATCGAAACCCTTTTTCCAGCAGATGACGCAACCGAGCAGTTTGTTTGTGCATTGTCCTGAAAGTTTTACCTTGCAGGTAATTGTTTTGTAGTTGATTGGCACCTATTGTTCCGCCTGGATCGTTTGAAATGATAAGTCAGGAAACGGGAGGCTGGATTGAAAAACTTTTATCTTTTTGCAGCAATTGCAGGAGCTGTTGTTCCCTATGTGTTTTTTGTTAATTTTTTTTTGTCAGAAGGTGTCGCGCTGCCTACTTTCCTGGCGGGTCTTTTCGCAAATGGAGCGGCTGGGGGGTTTACCGCAGATGTATTGATTAGCTCCGCTGTTTTTTGGCGCTATCTGATCAGTAACAAATCATCGCGTATCTGGGTGTATATAATTCTGAATCTCACAATTGGATTGTCTTGTGCTTTGCCATACTATCTATATGTTACTGAAAAAAATGCGGACATTTCTCGAGCTGCAGCTACAAGCTGATATTTAGGCTGTTTGGCGGAGAGGGAGCCATCCAAAATAACAGTAACCCATTGATATATAAAGTAATAGATTCAGGGCGTTGGTTTCTACAGACCAAGCGGTGTACAAACAAACTGTCACTTCGCCATTGGGATAGGACTGATGGCTCTGCGGATGATGATACCGGCCAACACACAGGCAAATTGGACCTAATATTTCGGAGTCTGTTCAGCCTTATATTCATTGTTGGTGGCGCTGGTCACTTTGGGCAACATGCCGTAATGCTTGCACGGGTTCAGGATTCACCTTGGTTGTCATTGGTGAATTTCATCGGTTCGCCGTCGTTGTTGTTATATATGAGTGGTTTTACTTTGCTGATCGGTGGCGTGGCCCTCCTTGCCGGGTATCGGGCACGTCTGGCGGGCTTGTCCATTTTATGATTCGCGGAGCCGGTGCATATAGCATCGACAATTCCACATAATGACAGTAACTGAAGTTATCCAGCAGGTATTGCGTGACGCCGCGTAATATGAGAGATAGTTACTGACCAGCGGATTGTTAGATTATATTTCAAGATTTGAACTAAATGCTTATGTACTTGATTTGGGTTGTGGACCTGCATTTTCTTCTGCAACTATGCGAGAGCATGCATTACAAGTAGACCCCATTGATGCCTCTGGGGCAATGGTGAAGCTGGCTAACACCATCTTTAGCATTTGCGCACGGCAAGCCGTGTTTGAAGATATATACGCTAAGAATATCTACGTTGGTATATGGGCAAACTACAGTCTTCTGCATGTCTGCCCATCCCTTACAAACGAAGCGCTTTGACGATGAGAGAAAGGCGCCTGTAGCAATTGATAAACTACTGGAGCTTGAACCCCTCGCAGCGTAAGCGGTTAGCTCTTGGTTATTGTAGCTGAAAGTGCCAATCCACCATCGATGACCATAACTCGAGCATAGAAACAAGCCGAGAGTTGTTCTAAGCCATTCAATTGAGATCTCTCCAGTATCTTTCTGATACGGATTTTGAACACATAGACAGTAGTATTGAACATAGGGTAATATGATGCTACCCGCGATCCACGTGGTGTTGGGTGAATTGCGACCAGGCTTTAACATTCGAAGGAGAGTGGATATGTTTATAAATAGGATAATTAGGACGTCAGGGTTGTTTTTGCTCACCGGCCTTGTTCAGATGGGTGCGATGGCAAGCGAGGGCTTCATTGAAGAAATCGTGGTAACCGCTCAAAAACGTGAACAGTCGGTTCAATCGGTCGCCATAAGTATTAAAGCCTTAATGGCTGAAACGTTGGAGACTATTGGTGCTGATAGTCTGGATGACATAGCACGCCTCGTTCCCAGTATGTCGATGACCGATTTGTCACGAGGTGGAAATAACGTGCAAATTCGGGGCCTGGGTTCAAACGTAGCCTCTGTTGGAACAGTAGCTATCTACAATGATGGAGTTATTGCTGTAGACCGGATTCAGTCCAGCGGCACCTTTGCCGAACAGGACTCTGCTTTATATGATGTGGAGCGAGTAGAAGTACTTAGAGGACCGCAAGGTACATTGTACGGTGAAGGCTCATTTGGCGGGGTAATCAATATTCGCTCAAGGCGGCCAAACTCTGAGAAATTTGAAGCCTCCCTTACTGCAAACTGGTTCAATATGGATAAGGGCTCGTCTGACAATTTTGATTATGCAGGCATGGTGAATGTGCCAATAGTCGAAGACAAACTTGCAGTTCGTCTTGTCGGGTTTGAATATGACCACAAGGGTTACATTGACGTAGTAAATGTTCTCCCCCTGTTTTTTGGCTTAGCGCCGGAACTAATTGCAGAAGATGCCAATACTGAAAAAGTTAGTGGTGGTCGCGCAATGATTAGCTGGACACCGAGTGACAGTTTTGATGCGACACTGATTTACAAAACCCAGAAAACTAAAATAGGCATCAGCAATTTTGATTCACCTGACTTGATCGAGTTGGTTAACCTGCTTGCAGGAACAACATTTAGGCCTTCCTTTACCCAGGCTGCCTTTTCAGCTGAATTTGGTTCTTCAAACAAAACGGACGAAGCCATTCTTGAACTTAATGTTGATCTTGGCATCGGTACGCTAACTTCCATCACTGGTATTGGCGAAGTAGACATTTCGAGTCTTTCCGGACTGGAATCAAACAGCGAAGCATTCAGTGAGGAGATTCGTCTGGTATCCAATGATGAAGGTGCCTTTAACTGGATTGTAGGTGCGTATTATCGTAGTGCTGAAAAAGATATCGATTTTACCGGCTTCGAATTCAGGGGAGACAAGTTGGACCAGTGGTCGGTATTCGGGGAGATATACTGGCCCCTAAGCGACAATGTTACCGCCACACTTGGTGTGCGTTACGCCGAGCATGATGTTGAAATTGAAGACCGCATTAATGGACTGCCCGTTGTTAAGGATTCATTCAATAATTTTGCACCGAAACTCGCGATAGATTGGCAGGTTGACCCCAGCATGTTGGTATATGCCTCTATTTCCAGCGGTTTCAGGGCGGGTGGTGCGAATGTCGATGAGTCACTTGGCACCGATCCCAACTACTCGGTGGGCTTTGATGCGGATGAAATCTGGAACTACGAAATAGGTCTCAAGAAGTCATTTTGGGATAATAAACTTACTGTAAATGCAGCAGTATTTTACATCGACTGGAGTGATATCCAGATAGATCGTGCAATATCCAGCCTGGTTACTCCACCAATTCAGTTTATTGTGGTGAACGGAGAAGAAGCCCACAGCTTTGGTGTTGAGGCGGATATCTACATCAGGCCTGCAGAAGGCTGGGAGATCGTGTTAGGTGGTTCCGTGCTGGAAGCACAATACGATGGGGGTTTTATTGATAGCGCAACGGCGGGTTTGGGCGTTGCCCTGGATGGACAGACATTACCCAATACGCCCGAGTGGTTGATAAATGCTTCATTGGAGAAAAATTTTGCTATAGGCGGTTCTGGTCTGGAGGGGTATGTTCGGGGTGACTTCACCGCAAGGGACAGCTCCTTTGCAGATGTGCCGAATGACGCACCCGCCGGTGGAAACTTTAAGAGTGGCTCCTTTGAGACGGTTAACCTGAGAGCCGGATTAAGAAAAGATCGATGGGAAATTCAGTTTTTCGCAACCAACATTTTCCGTGAAGAAGGCAGCAGTTTTAACTTCTTCGATGGTGGCTTTGGCGATGTACACGTATTAATTAAGCCGCGCACCGTTGGTTTGAACCTGAAGCTGCACACCAACTAGATGAAAAGCAGCCTGGTCGATATTGCAGATGCAATTCGATCAGGCCAGTGTAGCGCACAAACTGCCCTTGAGACTTCCCTCGACGAGATAGCCAGACACAATGCCGTTGTGAATGCCTTTGTGTTGGTTGACGAAGAGGGTGCAAGACAGGCCGCGAACGCCATCGACACAGAGATTGGCAAGGGGGGTGATCCCGGGCCGCTCACCGGGGTACCCATTGGGGTAAAAGATCTGCGGGAGGATTGTTATGACCTGCCGCGACGTAACGGCTCTTTGTTTGACAAAGCCGCCGAGCCTGCCACCTGTGACTCCCCGCTGATTGCCCGATTACGCAGCGCCGGCGCTGTAATAGTCGGTAAAACCGCGACGGCAGAATATGGACTGGATGGTGTTACTCACACTCTGGCACATGGCACTACACGTAATCCCTGGAACCTTCAGAAAACACCCAGCGGCAGCTCCGGTGGCTCCTCAGCTGCGGTCTCGGCGGGCATGGTGCCAATGGCTGTGGGTAGCGATGGCTTTGGCTCTGTTCGATGTCCGGCGAGTTTTACCGGCCTGATTGGTCTTAAACCCAGTTTGGGCAGGTTACCCCGCGTTAATGGGTTTGGTGACACGGGTACTCCCGGATTTTTGACCACTACCGTTGGTGATACTGCACGTTGTATGGATATTGGCTCAGGGCCCGAGGACAGAGATCGCATGACCCTGCCTGCCCTGGATATTCGTTATGAAGACTTGATAGAAACGCTGGATGTGTCCGGTCTACGAGTTGTCTGGTCCACGGATCTTGGCTATGCACCAGTAGAGGTCGAGGTTGCCGAAGTTTGTGAGCGAGCGGCAAGACAATTGGTAGAGTCAGCGGGGTTAACCCTGGTATCTGACCAGTTTAGTTGCACAAATGCCTATGTAGCATGGAATGCGCTCGCCGCAGTAGGGCTGCGCAAGGATTTCGAGGCCCGTGGTTTATTGCCGGATAAATTGCATGCGTTAAGCCCGGGCCCGGCAAGTTTCATCGAAAAATATGCATATCGCGATAACGCTCGACTAAATGAATACCAGCAAACGGTAAAACAACTGGAGCGCGAAGTGGCGGATCTGTTTGCGCGCACCGATGTGCTGATTACACCCACCGCTGGTTGTGTAGCTTACGCCGCTGAAGGCCCCTTGCCTGAAACAATTGCCGGCAAGGATGCCAGCCAGACCAATGGAGAACCCTTTACAGGCATTGGCAGTATCGCATGGAACCCATCTGTTTCTGTGCCTGCGGGAATGTCACGCGACGGTTTACCAATAGGGTTGTTAATCACCGTCAAGCGGCACAGAGACGACATAGCCCTACGGCTGGCACGACTATGTGAGCAAGTGAACCCATGGCCATTGCACCCGAATGGGTACTAGATCAGCTCTTTTATCTCATCAATTACAAACTCTGGATACTCATAGGGGAACATATGCGAAGCTCCTTTCGGGGCCAGGAATTTTTCACCGGCGGTGGACAGATTTACCTGGCGCTCGTTGTTCTGGTTGAGCAGGTTCCAGAAGTTCTCTTCCTGCAATGGCGACAGATCAAGTTGTTTTCGAATCCCGGATGCAGTGTCTGAAATTTCGGCATCCGTTGGGTTTGCCAACAGAAGCCGTAGGGGGATATTACCTAAGGCATGTTTACCATAAGCCATGTCGAAGGGTCTTTTCATTGCAGCCTTGAATGCCGCGGCTTCACCGATCACAGATTTAGGTTGTAATGAATTGCGATTAACAGTACGGGCAACGTTGTGTAAACATTTATAAAAAGCACTGCTTTCATCATCAATTTCCGGATCCCCAGCAGCACTGATTCCAAATTGTAGTGCAAGCGCGCGCCATGGCGCTAGTTTGATGAGACGTGCAAAAGAAAGCTCTCCCATAATACTTACGTTAACCGTTGGTGTTGGATCCATCAGCAATAAACCTGCCACCAAGTGGGGATAGTGGTGCGCAAAATTTATGGCAAACAGGCCGCCGAAGGAATGCCCGGCCAGAACGAAAGGGCCAGTCTCACCGGCGGCTTGCAGTAATAGTTTAAGATGCTGCACTTCAGAACTGACACTTAATGGCAGGGCGGTTAATTCGCTCCAACCGGCACCCGTCCGATCGAACAAAATCGAGCGGGTTGTTTTAGACAACGTTTCGTGGAGATGCGACATCACCAGGCCTTCACCGTGCCCACCGCCGATCCAGATTACCGGCTTGTGAATGCCTGCTTGTCCTTGTGCAAAGAGGTGCATTTTATGTTTGTTAACCATAAACAGCGTGCCTGGTGCCTTGTCCAGTCTGGAATCAAAAAACTGAAATTTTGCTACACCCAGAGAAAGCAGAATTGCTACAGACAAAGTGACAGTTGCAACTAGAGTAGAGAGTGAAAACACAGCGCCAGCCAACACAAACAGTGCTAAAACTATGTATACGCCTGCGTTAGGTGATCCGAGCAGTTGAAATATTTTTATGTTCATGTGTGCGCAGTTATTACTCGATCATTTTGATAAATTCGACCGCCAGGCACCGACTCAGGCTATAACTTAAACCAGTAATGGAGTACTCCTTGTCTCTGGTAAATTTTATCTGAACGTTGGTATTGGACGGCTCGCCCTCTATTTCGCTGGTAAAAAGGTCTCCGATTACATGATTAAAATTCTTCCACACCAGCTCTTTGTCACTTGAAGTTAGTGTAACCGTCAACATCGCTTCGCATACATTTATTTCGTGTGTTGCCTGGGTGGCGGGGCTAAAATACTTACCCGAATATTCGTCTGAGCATGATGCGGGCATGTTCCCGGGTTCGTCTATTCGATACAGTACAGTAGCGCGCATGTTCCCCAGGGCCAATGTTATCTGGTCTGGCGTTGTTGTATCGAACGTAATTTCAATGGCGTAGTCGGGTTTCGAGCTTATATAGGTGTGTTCCGTCTTCTGCGTTAGCTGGTGTCTTTCCCCTAAGAGATAACATACGAGATGCCTTTTCTCCTGAACAAAATGTAGTACCAGAGCTGCTTCCTGCGAAGCAAAAATGCCCAGTGGTGACAAGGAATAGTTGTTTGTTTGTGTCCTTCGCCGAGCAATGTCGCGAGAACCCGCAATGATAGTTAGCGCTATTTTATCCGTAGCTTCCAGTAATGAGACATCGAATACGTTAGTTAACAATATTATTCCCAGATCAGATTCTGGAAAGTAGGCGAAATCACTGAGGTAGCCGGGCAGGCCACCTGCATGGCTGATTTTAGTCTCGCCCAAAAAAGAGGCGACATACATGCCATGGCGGTATTCACATGTTTGCCCGTTGTTAAGCGGGTTCGCCGCCTCAATGCGCGCTCGATAGTCAGGACCGAATAGCTGATCATTACGGTAATTCTTAAACCAGCGCACCATGTCATCCAGGTTGGAAACGACACCTCCGTCACCTGAAAGCTCCAAAAGAGTATGGGCCTTTGAACTCTTGCCATCTTCTTCTGGTAAATAACCGCTGGCCAACAGTGTTAAGTGGGTTGACTGCATGGGGATAAGTTCTGAATGTTTCATTCCCAGCGGCATGAAAAGGTTCCGCTGCATGAAATCAGCCAGGCTACACTTGGTAATACGTTCTATTATCGTGGAGAGCAGGGCGTAGTTGGTATTGGAATAAGTGCAATTGTCACCTGGTTTGAACATTAGGCGGGTATCGCGAAACAATATTTGCATTATCGTGTTTCGGGTAATTTCATCATTGGAATCCTGACCTGAAAACAACAACATGTTCAGGCCGTCTCTAAAACCGCTGGTCATTGTTAACAGGTGCCTTATGGTGATGCGGCTTGAAAAATCTGGTAACTCGGGAACAAACTTGTGAATATCATCTTCCAGAGACAACAGGTTTCTGTTTTCAAGTAGAAAAATACAGCTTGCACACATATGTTTAGTGGTTGAACCCAACCAGAGCTGGG
>Ga0256847_1000512_pt1 | contig 24191 bp, 27 predicted proteins | sample TeddybearmetaG_FD_189099 | JGI IMG/M metagenome (GOLD analysis project Ga0256847, IMG submission 189099) | Hydrothermal vent microbial communities from East Pacific Rise, Pacific Ocean - Teddybear | ecosystem: Environmental > Aquatic > Marine > Hydrothermal vents | place: Pacific Ocean: East... | reverse complement strand
AACTGCCGTCATAGCCGCCAGCAAGTTTTGAAGAATAGAGCCGTCACCGCTCGGTCCCGGCGCCGCTGCGCCCAAACCATCCCGCAACCGCCAAACTTCTCCGCCTTGTTCAGGATCGAGGGCTGCATTCAGCGACAGCCTGCCAGCAAGACCCGGTGTGCCGGGCGCTTTTGTGTCAACAAACAGGCCATTTTCACCGGGAATTTTGGTTGGATCAATCGCATCATTGGACAGGCGGGCAACCAGATCCTCAGCCAGCCCATCCAATTGCGCATTGAAAGCTGGAATATCTTGATCCCGCAAAGAAAACAGCGCGCCAAACAGGCCGCTCGATATGGCACTATAGGACGCCGTTCCGGGGGTTAAATTAGTGCCATCAACGGATAATCCGGACAAGGATCCAGACGCTAAAGTTTGCTCGGGACCGAATGCGATAGACGGATCAAACTCGATCTCCCGGGCGGTTCCGGCCAACAGGAATACGCCCTCCCGGGTCAGGATATCAATTGTACCGCTGTCGCGTTCAATCGTTTGGATGGGCAGATATTCGGCAATGGTATCAAGTACACGCTGGCGTTCATCGAGCAAGGCAGCCGCTTGGTTTGAGCTGCGATCAACCCCGGCGATTCGGCTGTTCAAATCTTGAACTTGTTGCAAAGCAGAATTGACGATCTTGACGCCATCGGCAATCTCACGATCTGCCTCAGCGCGGATATTGGTCGCCATACCGGCAAGGTCTTGAAATTCCTGGATGATGGCCCGCGCTGAGCTGAGCACGGCCAAGGCATCTGTCCCCGATTCCGGCGATGTCACGGCATTGGCCAGACTGGATTCGAAATTTGCAAATGTCTGGAATAGGCCCGAGCTTCCGGTTGCATCACCGAGCCGGGCTGAGATTGACAGCCAGGCTGATGAAACCACATTGGCTTGCGCAAGATCACTTGAAAGGCCGCGCCGCTGTGCAGTCAGGGCAAAATCTTGTGAGCGTGCGATCCCTGTTGCCCGAACCCCGGTTGAGATGCCTCCAACCAGAGTTTCGTTGAGAATGACAGACCGGCGGACATATCCGGGTGTGGTGGAGTTGGCGACATTTGTCGCAACATTATCGGCCCTCAGACCATTGATCTGAAGGCCGGAACGGGCGGCGTGAATGGCGCTGGATAGGCTCACTTATTGACCGCCTTTCAGTTCACATGACTAGCGCTTGAGATTGGTTGTTTCCTGCAACATCTCGTCCACGGTTTGAACGATCTTGGCGTTGGAAGAATAAGCGCGCTGGGTTTCGATGAGGTCGGTAAGCTCTGAGGCAATATCCGTGGTGGATTCCATCAGGGCAAAGCCAGCCATGCTGCCAACCGGCCCGGCACCGGCATCCCAAAGATAGAGATCGCCGCTTGAGGCCGACGTGATGAAGGCCTGAGAGTCGAGTGCGTTGAGCCCATTCATATTGGGAACATCGCCGACAGGGATTTGGTAAAGCGTGCGGCGAAACCCGGTATCATAGACGGCTTGCAGAAACCCGTTCTCGTCGATTTCTACCGATTGAAGATCGCCAATCGGAGCACCATCCTTGGAAATTGCGGAGGGCGAGAAGGGCGCTGATAATTGCGTAATACCAGATGTATCGCCCGGCTTGCCAATGAAGATGTCGACGGGCCCGTGCGCCAGCGTTAGTGACACACGACCGGTTGCCGGATCATATGTGGCACCATTGCTTGCGGTGGCCGTCGCGATCCGCCCACCGCTCGCAACTGTATCACTGAAGGTCAGATCGACATTGCCAATCGAGGTGGTTGGGTTACCGGCATTGTCAAAAATTTCGACTTGCCATTGATTGCTTGCACCATTTGCCGGAACGACCGGTGTGAACCGGAAGTTCAGCGTTTGAGCGCGTCCCAGATTGTCATAATACTCAACCGGAACAGAGTATTCATCGGCACCTGCACCGGCCAGCGTAGCGTCGGCTGGAAGATTGATCCCCATATCGATGCGGGTCGTCGGTGAGGCTGTAAATTGCGAGGTTGAAATGTTGACCGGCTCGAGATTGGCGCCGCTATTGCGGCTGACACTGCCAATATCGCCAGAGCTATCGGCAGGCCAGCCGAGCAGGAACAGGCCGCTCTGGGTCCGCAAATTACCATTTTGGTCGGCGTAGAACGAACCCGTGGGCGACAACATCAAATCGCGCTGTGCCGACAGGCTGTTTACGCCGTTTGTATCGGTAACTGGAAAAAGACCGCGCCCGGCAACCGCTATATCCATTGCGTTTCCGGTTGAAACCAATGAGCCGGTAGCGGTGATATCCTTGAACGTGTTCACCTGCACACCGCCCGCCGAATAGGCTGAGGAAGGTTGTGACAGCACCATGCTCGAAAAATCAACTCGGCTGCGTTTATAGCCATAAGTTGCGGAGTTGGCGATATTGTCAGAGATGGTTGCCAGCCGTGTCGCATTGGCATGTAAGCCCATAACGCCAGCATTCAGGGAAGAAGAGATTGTCATTGGATGCTCCTGTGAACAGATACAACCAAAAGTAGAAATAAATAGTTAATAAGGCGCTAACCCGTTCGATCAGGGCACTTACTCGGTCAGTATTGTGATGGCGATACGCCGATTTTGCGCCGCCGACGGATTGTCCAAAATCAGCAAATCTGTGTCTGCCTTGCCTGAAACTTCGCGGATACGAGCGCTCGCCATACCGTTCTCAAGGAATAGTTTGCGCGCTGTATTTGCCCGGTCTGTCGACAGATTCCAATTGTCGTAAGTGGCATTGTCGCGATAGCCAAGATTGTCAGTATGGCCGACAATCTTGATGTCGTTTTCGAAGTTGTTGAACGAGTCTGAAACCAGACTTAGCAAATCAGCAAGCAGCGGCGTCGGCTCGCTGCGGCCAACTTGGAAAAGCGGCATATTATCGGAATCAATGATTTCGAGGACAATGCCTTCAGGTGACATCTTGATTAGCAGGTGATCGGAGAGCTCCCGCTCGTTGTCACTGAGTTCCTGCTTGAGGTTTTGTAGGTTCTCAGCAATCAATTTGGCTTCTTTTTCTTGCTCTGTTTCGCCGCGAGATGCCGGCAAATCAACGGATTTCTTACGTGTGCCGCCGGTCCCCATCTTGGCGTAAGTTTCTTCGGTAAATACCGACGATCCGTTCAGGCCGTCTGAGCCGCCGCCGGATATTCGGCTGATCGGAATGGTCGGGCTGAAATAGTCAGCAAGGCCTTTGCGCTGCTCTTCCGTCGTGGCGTTTAACAGCCACATCAGCAGGAAAAACGCCATCATCGCCGTGACAAAATCTGCATAGGCAATCTTCCAGGCACCGCCATGGTGTTCATCGCTTTTGTAGACTTTTTTTCGCTTGATGATGATTGGCTGCACGACAGCTGACGATTCTGTATTCATTGGGTCCACCATACGACTTGATGGGCCTTGCTACTATAGGCAAATGAAAAAAGCGGCCTCAACCAGAGGTGGATTATTTGCGGTGCAGTAACCTTTTGTCAATCAATGCAAATCAACTATTGCGGGATATTGTGACTAATCTATCGGGGGTTTATTGTGTCTGCAGTGTTGCAAAAAATGATCGATGCTGGCAGCGGTGTACCGCCCAGCATAAAGCAGATACAATCCTTTTGGGAGCGCATGCAGACGATCACTCAGGATTGGATGCTGGAGATATTTGGGACCCCAACGGACCTGAAACTGGAATGCCAACAAGTCATAGATGGCAGCGCTGCTTGTGCCTTTATGGAACCGCATCTGTCATTCATCTTCGCCTCGAAAGTCTCGCCCGGACTGGGCGCGATCTTAATTGAGAAACATGGCGCCGTTCAGATCGCAGCTTCGCGCATGCAACAAGACCCGGACAGTATGACCGATGTCTCACAGCTGTTTTTGAAATTACTATGCGAAGACCCGGCCGTGTCGCTGTGGCAACGCATGGCTGCATGGCTGGAGGGACATCGGTCTGAAACTGGCCAACCTGCACAGTGCGAACTGCCTTCAGCGGCTGGCGGGTTTGGCCCTGATAGTCGCTATCTCAAGTTCGCATTGAGCTTCGAGATGGATGGGAAATCATCGCGGATCTGGTTGATGTTTCACTTCGACTACATGCAGCTGATCGCAAGTGATTTTCGTGCTCATGCAATTGCGGGTACGGGATCGAAAGGCACGCCGCGCCGCAACGCCTTGCGCGATACGATTCGTACCTCAACGTTGACACTTGATGTCGTGCTCGAGCGCCTGTCGATGACAATCGGCGAGTGCTCGCGATTGGAAACAGGTCAGGTCATCCCGCTGTCAGATATCGATACCGGTCGCTTATCGCTATGCGCCAGAACGCTCAACGATCAAATCGACATTGGGCATGGAGAAATGGGTGTGTGGAAACAACAGCGCGCCCTGAAGCTGCACACCCCCGTGCTTGAAGAATTCGTACGCGAAATGGTGGCCTTGTAATTGGCCTGAAGATTTTATGCGCACTGTCGCAAGGAGACTGCAATGAATGCGATAATCGGGATAATCGTTACGGTTGCGATGGTTTTTGGTGGCTATTTGCTGGCTGGCGGCAGTCTCGGCATCATCACCCATTCGCTACCATTTGAAATGATGATTATCGGCGGGGCTGCCATCGGGGCTTTTGTCTCCGCCAATGATATTTCCACGATCAAACATACAATGGGCGACCTCGGAACTGTGTTCAAAGGCTCAAAATGGAAGAAGTCCGATTATCAAGACCTTCTGTGCCTGATGCACGAACTGCTCAACATATTCAAAAAAAACCCGATTGATATAGAACCCCATATCGAAGCACCAAGCGAGTCGGACATTTTCGCAAAATACCCGAAAATCCTAAAGGACCACTGCGCGATAGAACTGCTCTGCGACACGATCCGAGCAATGATTATGAATTTCGATAATGTCCATCAGGTCGAGGAGTTGCTTGAAAAGCAACTTGAAAGCCTGATGGAAGAAAAATTGCACGGTTACCATGCCCTGCAAAGCATGGCAGACGCTCTGCCAGCACTCGGCATCGTGGCGGCGGTTTTGGGTGTGATCAAGACGATGTCGTCGATTGATAAGCCCCCGGAAGTTTTGGGCGGTATGATTGGCGGCGCGCTTGTCGGAACATTTCTCGGCGTATTCCTCGCCTATGGCATCGTCGGTCCATTCGCGATGAAAGTGAAGCATATTCGCAAAGAGGAGCACTATTTCTATACAATGATCGTTGGAATTCTGGTGTCTAATCTGCACAAGAATTCGGTAAAAAATTGTGTAGAAGTTGCCCGTCGACAGGCCCCTTCCCGGGTGCGGCCGACATTTGATGATGTTGAGCACGCCTTACAAGAGAGTAAACAGGCCGCATGAGACACAGGTTCTGCCTCCTCCTTGGCTGCTGCTTGATTCCTTTAGGGCAGGCGCTCGCGGAACCGCCGCCTGCACCTGGGGCAGATACTCAGGATATCGCAGACATAAGCGAGAAATTGGATATGTTTGTGAGCGAGGCAATCGCAGAAGGCTTGCTGACGCCAGTTCGTGCTAAGGTAGCACCCGCGGACAGCGAAACAATGGCGGTTATTCCTAGCCCAAGCCGACCCGCGAATCAGCCTTCCTTAGATTGCACGCAGCCATATTTTCTTGATTTCAAGGAACTTGCACAACTTACCCAGTATCGAGAAATCTATGCATTGCGTGAACAACTGAATCTGTCTCCGGCTGTCGTGGATACGCGAGCCAACTTGAATTTGGCGAAAGCTTATATCGCGCTTGGGCTCAACTCTGAGGCCCTGCTGGCGTTGCGAGATGCAACTGATCCCGAGATGATTTCTTATCAAAATTTGGCCGTGCTGATGGATAACAACCAGCAACCGGATATCGCTTATTTCCGCCAACTCACCAGCTGTCATCAACAAGCCGGCATCTGGCTGTCACTGGCTCTGCTTGTGGATGGCCAAAATGGTGGTGCGCGTTTGCTGGAACAGCATATGACCGAGTTTCGCCAGCTCCCGCTACATTTACGGATCAATATCGCGGCGCTCACTGCCCCGGCCCTAGAAGATCAGAAAGAACGTATTCTGGGCCAGAAAATACTCGCCGATTTCAGCGATGACGAGTTGCGCGACTCCTCGCAACTTCAATTCAGCGCCGCATTCCTGGATTTAGGCAATGGCAATCTGGAAGCTGAGCAAGATGTTCAGTCCTTCCTCAATCAACCGCAGTATCAGGAAGCAGCTTTATCGCTCATGCTGCGCAATCACCGATCTATCGATATTGCTTACAAGGATGTCCTGGTGGGCGATCTGGTAAGGAAAATCGAGCGCGCCGAAAGTGAAAGGGAGATTGCTGCAAGCTTGAGTTATGCACTGCGAGAGCTGAGCACAGACTCGCGCTATATACCCATCATGCAATTGGCTGATTTGCCAATCTTGCAGACACAATCGGCACAAGATGAGATAAGACATTATCTCATCGCGGGCCTTCGCCGTGACCTTGGCGGTGAAGATCCTTTGCACAGTTTGGTGGCGATTAATGCCTTGATAAATGAGTCTGGGATTCTGGACGGTCATTCGTATCGCAACACGCTTTACGCACAAGCGACCACACTGGCATTTGGGTTCGGCCTGATATCTCTGGGTGAGGAGCTTGCCCAAAAGGCCGATATTGGCGAGGCGAGCTTGCTGCAACGCGGTCGGCTGGCTTATCGCCGCGGGGATCATTCAAGCGTGTACCGGCTTGCACTAAGCCATCCCGACAACCAACCGATGAACCTGCTTGCGGCTTTGAGCGCGATTGAGCAGTACGCCCCGCAGCAGCTCGCTGTGTTCGAAGCGCGGCTTGATCTGGAGCCAGAAACCATCCTGAGCTTGATTGAGCAAGATGCGGTTATTGGGCAGTGGATGGTCTCAAAACAGGTCTACGAAGCCGCTGAAATCCTGACCGATGACGCGCACAGGATGCGGGTCCAGCGGGTCATCAACCTGAAGCATATTGGGCGTGATGTTGCGCTGCCCGCTCGGGCTTTCACGATGGCCGATTTGCCTGCAACGCTACACCGCACCGGGGCTTCTCTTGCAACGCCAACAATGGAGACGCGCTGATGTCAAACGCCATATACGCCACGCTCACACGCCAGAACGGGTTGATGCAGGAAATGCAGGTTGTCGCCAACAATCTGGCCAATTCCAGCACCACTGGGTACAAGGCAGACCGCGCTATCTTTGCGGAATTCCTCGCGTCCACAGGACCACAATCGCCATCCATTTCGATGGGCAGCCTGGCTGCGCACGCGTTCAATTTTACCGAGGGTGGATTGAAATTCACTGGCGGCCAGTTCGACATGGCAATTCAAGGAGATGGCTTCTTCGTGATCGAAACGGCGCAGGGGCAGCGACTAACCCGCGCCGGCCATTTCCAACTGTCAGCCGAGAGCACGCTGGTCGATGCAAGTGGTAATAGTGTGCTGGGGTCGGGCGGAGGGGCGATCACCATTCCCGAAGCTGCGACCAATATTCAGATCTCAGGTGACGGCACGATCTCGGCCAATGGCGAATTGATCGACCGGGTTAGCATCGTCACCGCCAACGGCCTGCTCTTGCGCGATTCAAACACGCAATTCAGTGCTCCGGACGGTTTTACTGAGACGCAAACCGCGACGGTCATGCAAGGGGCTCTGGAACAATCCAATGTCTCGCCAGTACTGGAAGTCGCGCGCATGATCGAAGTGCAGCGTGCCTATGAAGCGGGGCAAGCCCTGCTCGAGCGAGAAGATCAAAGGATCACCCAACTGATAACCGCCCTGCGGGAACGCTAGTGGCCAAACTTGAGCGAAGGAAAAGCTGATGAAATCACTACAAATCGCCGCAACTGGAATGGCGGCGCAGCAATTGCGCGTCGATGTCATTTCAAACAATATTGCCAATATGAGTACGGCTGCCTATCGACCGCGCGTGGCAGAATTTTCGGACCTGATGTACCAACAGGTTCTGACCCCAGGTACGATTACGTCTCAAGTTGGCACTTTGGTCCCGGCTGGTATTCAGATCGGAACCGGCGTCAGACCCTCGTCGGTGTCTATGGAAATTACGCAAGGCGCGTTGCGTCAAACCGGGGCAGAGCTTGACCTTGCGATTGACGGTGCAGGCTTCCTTGAAGTGACGCTGCCTTCCGGGGAAGCGGCCTATACGCGTGACGGTAAGCTGAACCGCGGTGCGAATGGGGAAATCGTGACCACTGATGGCTATCCATTGGCTGACGGCATTGTCATTCCCAACGATGCCAGACGAATTTCCATCAGCCGCGATGGCGAAGTGGTCGCTTATTTCGACAATCAAACCGATGGCCAGCCGATCGGCACAATTTCGCTGGTGCGATTTATCAACGAAAAAGGGCTGGAGGCGATCGGCGACAATATGTTTCGTGAAACCGAGGCGGCCGGATCGCCAAACCGGCTGGTTCCCGGCAACCAAGGTGTTGGTGTCTTGCGGCAAGGTTTTCTGGAAGATTCCGGGGTTGATGTGGTCAAGGAAATCTCCGCTCTGATCGAGGCTCAGCGCGGTTATGAGCTGAACTCCAAAGTGATCACCGCATCAGACGAAATGCTCGCGGCCACAACGCGGTTGAGGTAACACGGTCATGTCACTCATCGCTTTCAGCTTCAGTATCCTTGCGACGCTTACCAGCGCGTCATCTCTCGTCGCCCAAGATGTTATTCGCGCTGGTGACCGGGTGACAATGACCAATACTGCGACAGCCAGTGGCGCAGTTGCAACCCCCGATGATCCCCTCCTGGGACGCGAGGTCAAACGAACGGTCTATGCCGGTCGAGAGGTCACTTTTGACAACACACGCCCGGCTCGATTGGTGAAACGAAATCAGATTGTAACGCTTAAATATCTCGCAGGCGGTCTTGAAATATCGACCACCGGCCGCGCCATGGGCGAGGCCGGGCAGGATGAAGACATTACAGTTCTAAATCTAAAATCACGCCAAATTGTGCACGGTATCGTACAGAAAAACGGATGGATTCTGGTTCAATGAAAACATTAGTCACAACTTCTGTCTTGGCGCTGGCTGTCACAGCTTGCGCAAGTGCGCCTCAAACCGGATCGGGCATGGGGAGTACCCCAAATGCGTTGCCGTCAGTCGCGTTGGCCATGGCGTCTTATCAAGATCCACCCGCGCAGAATGCCTCGCTTTGGGCAACAACGCCAAACGCGCTGCTGAGTATGCGGCGCGCCAAACAGGTTGGCGACCTGCTAACCGTTGTGGTTGAAATGAACGATCAGGCAAGTCTGAAAAGCTCACTCTCGCGGAGCCGGGATACGAGTAGAGACTTGAACGTTGACGCATTTCTGGGTTTGCCTGAATGGGCCAGTGGCATTCTGCCTGGTGGGGCCGGTCTGTCGCCAACAATCGACTATGACCGAACCTCAAAGCTGAATGGCAGCGGCGCTGTAGACCGTGCTGAAAAAGTCACTTTCACACTGGCGGCCCGGGTCGTGGGTGTCGAGCCAAATGGCAATCTGATCATCCAGGGATATCAACAAACACTGGTCAGCAATGAGACCCGGCATCTGGCCATTTCAGGGGTCATTCGGGCTCAGGATATTTCCCGCACGAATGTCGTTTCCTACGAAAAAATCGCGGATGCCAAACTCACTTATGTCAGTTCAGGCGAAGCCACTTCGCCAATTGAACGCAAGGCCGCCCCGAAAATTCTCGACTGGATTTTACCGTTTTAGGAGCGCGATATGAAACATGTTATCTCAGCCTTGGTCGCGGTTATTTTCATTGTTGCCGGTGGCTTTGGCGGGCATTTCCTGAAAAGCCAACCTAGTGCCTCTGCTAATTCTGAGGGGCATGTTGAGAAAGCGGACACGCACGGGGCCAAAAAGCCGAAAAAAGACAGCCACGGCAAACCGCCTTCATCCGCTGTGGTCTATTACAAGTTCAGCCGCGAATTTGTCGTTCCACTTATGCGGGATAACCGGGTCGACAGTCTGATTATCTTGAACATCAATCTGGAAGCCGATTCGAAAGTTTCTCAGGAACTTTTCTCAATGGAACCAAAGCTTCGGGACAATATCATGACGACGCTTATCATGCTCAGCAATGATGGCACGACGTTCGAATCGTTCGGGGACGTTGAAAGCTATGAAACCATCCGTTCAATGGTTGCGCTTAATTTGAAGAACGTCATCGCGTCGGGTATTCAGAACGTGTTGATTTTGGATATTGCCAAACAAGAGCTTTGATTGTGGTTTGGAGCCTAGCTCGCCAATTTGCGAGCATTGCCGAGATCAGTGGTGAGGTGCGATGCTGTACCTAGGCGAAGCTTGCCGCCTTCACTCGCGACATCGGTTACCGTGGTGATTATTCGCGGCGCGACCGATCCAGCAAACACACCCTGACGATAAATATCGATACTGATCTTGTACAAGCTATCTGTCGTGGCTTCCTCGCCTGAATGGGTGTGGCCGTTCCAACTATGGGTCGCTTCGCTCATATCAAGGGGTTCGGTATGCACCACTTCGCCATGGCCATCGCGGATGGTCAGAACAGCCTTTTCTGCATCGGCGGGAATATCAGCTTCGAACTCAATCGCATCGCCAGTATAGGGCACCCACGACGATTCAATCGAGACCGATTCTCCGAGCCACTCGCTGGCAACCAGCGTCAGCACGTCATTCATCATGAAGGCGATACTTTCCAGGCTGGTGTTTGATCGAACTTGTTGCTCAAGGGTTGAAAAAGTTGCCAACTGCTCAACGAATTGCGTGGAGTCCAAAGGTGCCAGCGGATCCTGGTTGCGAATTTGTGCCGTTAACAATCTCAGGAAAGTGTTGAACTCCTCGCCAACTTCAGGTTGCGATGAAGTAGCGGGTGACGTGTTCGATAGTGGGTTAGCGACAGGAGAGATGCTATCCATGAGAACGATCCTTATAGTTTGATGTTGAGACCGCCGCCATTGAGTGACAATGGCGCGGTTTTTAGTGGCGGTGTTATGGGTGAGGTCGTGGTTCGCTCGGCCGCGATGCTTTCGGGCATGGCCCGCTGAGGCGATCCGTCGCCGCGACTATTCTGGGACGTATCCTGTTGGCGAAAAGTCATGCCGTGCCCAGTCAGGCCGTCCCGTTCTAGGGTCTGGATCAGATCGAAATGCATCATCCGCAACCGGCGCAGAGCTTCCGGCGTTTCGCCGGTAATGGTGATATGCTGCAAGCCTTGGGCATCGAACTTGAAATCAATCGAGACGCGACCAAGCTCAGGCGGATCGAGCTGGACGATGATCCGATCCTTGCGCCCATCCGTCGCCGACAAGGACTGCGCGATGATATCGACGATCTCGGCGGGCGCTGCCGTTATGATCGCCTGCGGTGCGCTGACCGGGCTCGTGGCAGGCGTCGTGATCGCGCTTTGTCCTGGCACAGGTGCCAGTTGCAAGGCTGGGTTAGAGGCCTCGGAAACAAGGCCTCCGGTACGCTCGCTGGCCACGCTGAGCAGTCCTTCGATATCGGGAATATTTAGGTCCGCGCCAAGCTGAATAGGGTCCGATGGCAGAATGTCGGCCTGCGGCAGTTGCGTATCTGACAGTGCGTGGCCTGCTCTCAGGACTTGCACTGATGTAGCCGAGTTAGTCACTGGCACAGGGGCGGTGATCACAACGGTTTGACTTTTATCGGTTGCGGTTTCGGTCGGTTTGGCGGTCGAAACGGGCAACCCATCCGCCGCAATTTCGGGGTTGATCGGGGCCTTCACAGGTGCCGGCTCTGATATTGTTGAACTGGATTTCGCTGAATTCTGTCCGATAATAATCGCATCAAGCTCGGAGGTGAATTCGCTAGGGCGCACTGGTTCGGAAGTTTTCCCGCCGTTCGGATATCCAAATTCAGGGTTGAATTGTAGATTGGTATCTTGATCGGAACGGGCCGGGTCATTGACACCAATGGCGAGATCAACCGCTTGATAATCAACCTCAGATTGCTCGTACTGAGCCAGGAAATCAGCGCCCTGACCATTCGCAGTGCGACGCGGGTCGCCCGCCTCACTTAGCTTGCAATTGGCTTTGTTGCAGAGGTCTGCTTCGATCACATTTGGCCTCGATTATCCGCAAGTTGAAGATCTGTTAACCACAATACAACCAAAGGTAGTAAAATTAGCATTAACAATCCCCTGACGTGCGGCTTCGGACGGAAGGTTGAGATGGAGGCGTGCAACATGACTAATCCGGTATCACCGACACTTCGCGGGATGACTTCCCCCTTGCAGGCACAGGCTCTTAAGCCAAACCCGCAAATTGAGGACCAGCAGGCCTCCGACATCGGTCAGCGTCTCGAACAAATGCTGTGGGTGGAAATGCTCAGTCATGCAGGATTAGAGAAAGCGTTCACGCAAGCGGGCGGCGAAGCGGCGTCGGCTTTTTCACGCTATATTGTCGAAGCGATCGCCAAGGATATGTCAGAGCAGCATCCCATGGGCCTTGGCCGAGCAACTGAACAGGTCATTGCAGCCAACATTCAGGATAGGTCCGGGGTGAAGCCATGACCGTGCATACACACCATCAAGCGATCACCGGTTTGATGGATATTCTGAAAGCCGAAAAGATCTTACTACAGTCCGGGCGAGCCCAGGACAGTGTCTCTCTGATCGAAGACAAGATGAATGCCATGCAGGCATTTGAGGCGGCGTTCGAGGCTCAGCCGCAAAACACGATTTCAATCCAGCAGCGCCGGGGTATTCAAGCTATCTTCGATATGGCCAAAGAAAATTCAGCCCATTTCGAAGCCATCCGAAATGGTTTGAGCAATGCGATTACCCGTCTCGAAACTCTGCATGGCAGCGCCTATGTCGGATCGTATAATCATGATGGCGGGAAAGTGCCGTTTTCAGGGGCAACCGGTCAATACCAGAATAAAGTTTGACTGATTAACTAAAATTACACGTACTGGTTGTATTCGATAGTCATGCAACCAGGAACGGTTGAAGGGGAAATCCCGACTGTCAGGATGACACATGTTTGAACCAGACCACGAAGCATTCGTTGTCTGCAATCCAAAAGGATTTATTACATGTCTAGTATACTTACCAATAACAGCGCCATGGTGGCACTCGACACCTTGCGCAATATCAACCGTAATCTTTCCGGTATTCAAAGCGAAATCGCGACCGGCAAAAAAGTTGCCAATGCGCAGGACAATGCTGCGATTTGGGCGATTTCAACTGTGATGTCCACAGATGTTGAGAGCTTCAAGCAAATTACCGACTCGCTCAACCTTGGGTCCTCGACTGTCGGTGTGGCACGTGCCGGGGCCGAGCAGATCACGGGCATGTTGCAGGATATGAAAAACCTGATCGTGTCCGCGCAAGAAGACAATGTTGACCGCTCCAAGATCCAAACCGATATCGCTGAATTGCGCAAGCAAGTTACGTCAATCGTTGGCGCCGCTCAGTTTAACGGCCTCAACCTGATCAATGGTAGCTCAACGGCTGATGTTGATATTCTGGCATCGCTTGACCGTACGTCTTCTGGCGTCACTGCGTCTTTCATCTCGGTTGAACGTCAGGACCTGTCGATCAGCAATACCGGATCTGCTGCCACATTCGGCGGTACAGCCGTGACCGATACATCGCTCATCGACAATGGCGGCACCAATGCAGGTACAGCTGATACGGTTGCCACTGGTGCGACTCAGGCGATCACAATTGCGTCCGTCGCAGATGGTAACAGCTATCGTATCGTTCTTGATGACTCAGGTGATGCAAACAGCCTCGGCCAGCGCACATTCGAATATGTTGCAGGAACCGATGACAGTGCAAGCTCAGTTGCTGCAAATCTGGCCAATCAGGTTTCGACCTTCCTGGCTCAAACGGGCGACACTAATTATACTGTCTCTCGTACAGATGATGTCATCTCGATCACCAACAATTCCGGGGCTGATCTGGATATCACAGCAGAATCTGCCACTGGCGGTACAGCTGGCGTCACCTCTGGTGGACTTGGCAATCTTGCCACGATTGACGTGACTTCAGAAGCGGGTGCCACAGCGGCGCTGACCGCAATTGAAGGCCTGTTGCAAACTTCAATTGATGCAGCCGCATCCTTTGGTTCGTCGCAAACACGGATCGCCAATCAAGGTGAGTTTGTGAACACGATGATCGATTCTCTGACATCAGGTATTGGTGCTTTGACTGATTCCGATATCGAAGCGGCATCGGCGAAACTGCAAGCCTTGCAGGTTCAACAGCAGCTTGGCGTTCAAGCTCTGTCTATCGCCAACCAAGGGCCGCAAAGCCTCTTGTCACTGTTCCGGTAGTATAACATCCATGGCCCGGGGGCGTTTCGTCCCCGGGCTTTCTAATTAAAAATTTTGGGGAGATCTCTGTGCAGAAATTAGCGTTCAAAGCCTACGGCGAAATCGGACATCGCACAGCCAGCGATAAACAAATCGAGTACGCTCTTTTCCAACAGATCACACACGCCCTTGAAGATGCCGCGCTTGCAGGTTCAACCTCGCCGACGGTCTGGGCCGACGCCCTCAATCGAAACCTGCAAATGTGGACGATTATTTCAACCGACCTCTTGCATCCAGAAAATAATCTACCTGAAGATACCAAGAACAGCTTGCTCAATCTCGCCGAGTTTGTGCGCCAATCCAGTATGCGAATACTGGCTGGAAATGGCGACATCGCGGAACTGGTCGACGTCAATACAACCATAATGGTCGGGCTGGCAGGTCATGCGCAACCCGTCCTCAAGGCGGGGGTTGCCTGATGTCGGGATTGATTCTCAAACTTACAGCTGGGGAACGTTTTGTGATCAATGGCGCGGTCCTTGAGAATGGCGACCGGCCTGCACGCATTCGCATTACCGAAGACAATGTGCGGGTTTTGCGTTGCCGCGACGCCCTGCGGCCAGAAGAGGTTGATACGCCGGTCAAGCAGGTATATTTTGCTATCCAACTGCTGATTACCGGCGATCTTGACGAAGCCACAGCCTTGCCTGCAATCGATGCCGAGTGTTGTCAGCTACAAGATGTCTTCATGACCATCCAGGCTGATCTGATCCCGACGCTGCGTGAGATGATCCGGCGGGGAAATTACTATTCAGCTTTATGTCATTTGCGGCAGATTCTGGTGTATGAAACTGAATTGCTGTCGCGCCAAGTGCCACCCCCAGCCGGACTTCTAGAAGCCAGGGTGGCATGAGCGATGTTTCAACCGGCGATCCCTTTGTCAGGATATGGAGGATGGAAATTCCTCCAAACGACCTATACGAGGCAAATACAGACCTTCACGGATTCGTCCGAGATCAGGAATGACCGCGACTATCTGGCGGCGAAACTATCCCAGCCGATCACGCAGGAAGATTTCCTTGATGATCAGCGCTTGCTGCGCATCACCATGACAGCCCATGACCTCGAAGGCGAAGAGTGGAAGCGCGGATTTATCGACAAGGTACTCTCCGAAGTTGGTGATCCCGAGAGCCAGTTTCTGGCGCGCCTCAACAATCCCGAATATTCCAGTTTTGCCGATACGTTCGCCCCGACGAACGGCTTGATAAGCTTGTCCGCAGAGGATTTGTCGGATCTGACCGAGAAGTTCGAAGCGGTGGCATTTCGTTCTGCTGTTGGTGAGGTTGATAACAATATGAGGCTCAGCCTCAATTACCAATCGAAGATCACGGAACTGATTGGCGACGGTTCAAGCGATGAGGCTATCTTGTTTCGCCTATTGGGCAGTGTGCCGGTCAAAACTGTGCTGGAAAGCGCTCTGAATTTGCCTGTAGATATACGCAAATTACCGATTGAGCGCCAAGCTGATATCTTGCAAGAGCGGCTGCAGGACCGTTTTGGGATCACCGATCTGCAAGACCTGACTTCGCCCGAAATGATCGACAAGGTGATCCAGAGGTTTCACGCGATTGAGGCCATCAACCAAGGCTCCTCGAACACCAGCCCCGGCTCGATCGCATTGGCTATTCTAAATAACAGTATCGGCTTTGGCAGCGGGGCCAGCCAGAACCTGTTTCTCAGCAATTTCCTGTGAAGATTGGGACTGTGCCGCTTGGTCCGTAATGGCCGGGTATTCGTCCACCCCGTCACGACCCAGGATTTCGGCCAACCGATCAAAAGCGGCTTCGACAGGGTTGGGGTTACGCGTTCCGAAAAAACCATCGAGCTGTTGGAAAATGCGGATCGCCTTGTCGGCTTCCGGGTCCTTGCCAAACTCATACAAGTTGGCCCGCAGCATGGGTGCAACTTCTTCGTATAATGCAATCATCTTGCGACATTCCCGCAACAGATCATTCTCTGCATCTGTAGCGGCATCAGGCAAGCTGCGAGACACACTGCGCAAAACATCAATCGCTGGATAGCGACCCCGCTCGGCAATTTGGCGCGACAAGACGATATGCCCATCCAGAATGCCACGGATCATATCCGCGACGGGCTCTTCAAGGTCGGAACCCGCAACCAATACCGAATAGATTGCCGTTATATCGCCTTTACCATCGGTTCCCGGACCTGCACGCTCAGCCAACTCCGCAATTACCCGCACAGTTGAAGGTGGAAATGCATTCAAAGCAGGAGTTTCGCCTGCCAGAAGGGCGGTTTCGCGGTGCGCCTCCGCAAATCGCGTAATTGAATCGAACAGAAACAACACGTCATGTCCCTCATCTCGAAAGTGCTCTGCCGCAGCCATGGCGCAATAGGCGGCACGCTTTTTGGCGCCCGGTGGCTCACTTGCGGTTGCCGTCACAATCACGGTTTTGGACAAGACGGACGCGGGCAGAGTATTGCGAATGAAATCATTCACCTCTCGGCTACGCTCACCGATCAAGGCAATCACCACTCGGTCAGCCTCGACACCGGCTGCGAGCGAACCAAGTAGAGTCGATTTGCCGACCCCCGAGCCGGCAAACAGGCCCAATCTTTGACCCCGACATATTGGCAATAGAGTATCGGTCACCATCCAGCCTGAAGGCAGCCGCGGACCCAAACCCCGGCGCGCATGCGCTGGCAAAGCTGGCAGCATGAGATTGCGGCTCACCACATTCCTCAGGCTTGGAGATGTGTCAGCATCGGCTATTTCGCCGCGATAATTGACAATCTTTCCAAGCCAGTGATCGCCGATCTCTACTTTGGCCACTGACTCGATGTGAACCACATCTCCGATCCGGATCGAATCGCAAGGTGAGAACAAAAGCGCTTTCACACCCGCACCGGACACACTCAGAACTTCACCATAAACGGTCACGTCCGGTTTTCGTATGACGATCTCATTGCCAACCCCGGCAAGCTCACTGATCCCGGCAATGTTCAATATCCCCGGCGCAACATCTGTGACAGTGCCCCACAGGTTTATAAGCTTGTGCGACGGCGATGTGACGGGATCGGACATATGAACAACCTAAAGTAGATATTAATCTTTTGTTCAACTTATGGTCGCATGTTTTCCAAATTGTTAACCAAGGTGAATCAATCATGATTACCAACCTTCCACTGTTTCAAGTCTATGGTGCCATGGCGCGTCATTCGGCCGAGGGTTTGAAAGTCAGCGCGACGAATATCGCGAATGCTGACCAGCCGGGATACAAGGCCGCCAAGGTCGAATCATTTGAAGCCTTTCTCTCCCGAACGACGGCGCAACCGCAAGGGCTTTCCACCCCTTTCCGGATACTTTCGGCCGACACACCGGCCTCGCCAAATGGCAATTCGGTCAGTCTTGAGTATGAAATGTTCGCCTCATCAGACGCCCTCGGACAACACAATCTTGCCCTGTCAGTCTACTCCAAATCGCTGGATTTACTGCGCACCGCAATCGGTCGACGAGGCTAAGGAGAAATAATATGGACAATCTGAAAACAAGTATGTTGCAAGCCGTTTCGGGCATGCAGGTCCAGTCACAGCGAATGGGCATCACAGCTGAAAATATCTCGAACGCAGATACGCCCGGCTATCGTCGGAAACTGCTCGTTCTGACCTCGGAAACAAGCCGGGCGGATCAGTTCAAAGCGGCTCGAGTGGCGCTGGATGAAACGCCAGGCCTGCGTAGTCACGACCCGGCCCACCCGATGGCGGATGAGGATGGTTATGTCACCCTGTCAAATGTCTCTCTGGTTATGGAAGTCGCGGATATGCGCGAAGCCAACCGAACATACGAAGCCAATCTGAATACATTTCAACAAGCGCGCAGCATGTACAGCTCATTGCTGGATGTCTTGCGTCGATAAGGAGGTGAGGACATGTCGAGTGTCAGCTTCAATCCCTATACTACATTAAATCCCGCTCAAACGGTCGCTAAACCGAAACCTGCAGCCGGGCTCGAAGCGAGCAAGAACCCGATTGTTGAAGGCGTATCCGATTTCAAGGCAGCGTTCGAGACGGCTGAGAAAGCCGCGATGCAAACCGCCGTTTCGGGCGCTGACCCGCATGCCATGGTTGAAGCGCTCGCCAATGCGGAGATGGTCCTCGATACTGCCGTTACCATTCGGGACAAGGTTGTCGAAGCCTATCAGGAATTGCTGCGGATGCCTGTTTAGGGGGGATGAAGCATGTCAGAAGCTGAAATATTCGAGGTACTGCGCGCCGCTTTCGGAGCTGCTGCGATGATGGGATTACCGATCCTGGCAACCACTTTGATACTTGGTTTTGTCATCGGCCTGCTACAGGCGCTGACCTCCATTCAGGAAATGACTTTGACCTTCATTCCGAAAATTTTCGCCGTCATAGTGGTGTTTTTCATGTCTCTTGGATATATGACCAAGACCTGCCTTGATCTGTTTCATAATTCGGTTCTGCCGTTGATTGCTGGGTAGACTCTGTAATGCAAACATCGAAATTCTTTGATCTGGCCAAGCCGACTTCTTTGCTGGCCATCGGATTGATGTTGGTCATCTTGATGATGGTTCTACCGGTTCCGACATGGATCATGGATATTGGGCTGACCCTGTCTTTTGCCTTTGCCATTCTGATTTTCACAACTTCAATCTTCATCGAGAAACCCCTCGATTTCTCGTCATTTCCGAGTGTTTTGCTGGCATCGCTTATCCTCAGGTTGGCGCTGAATGTATCTTCAACCAAGCTGATCATTGCCAACGGGCACACGGGTACGGGGGCAGCGGGCGGGGTTATCGAAGGCTTCGCGATGTTCATCATGGGCGGCAATCTATTTGTCGGTCTGGTGGTTTTCAGTGTGCTGATTATCGTGAATTTTATGGTGATTACCAAAGGCGCTGGCCGGATGGCAGAGGTGGGCGCGCGCTTTGCTCTCGATGCGATGCCAGGCAAGCAATTGGCGATCGATTCCGATCTTGCTGTCGGGGCGATCAGTCACGAAGAAGCCAAATTGCGCCGTCAGCGCGAACAGGAAGAGGCGTCTTTTCTCGGCTCGCTGGACGGAGCCTCGAAATTCGTCAAAGGCGATGCCATTGCAGGCCTGTTGATCACCGCGCTCAATCTGGTTGCCGGGATTGGTTTCGGTCTCAGCGTTCATGGTCTGAGTTTTACCGAAGCCTTGAGCAATTATTCGATTCTGACGGTTGGCGACGGTCTGGTCTCGCAAATCCCATCGGTCATCGTTTCGGTGTCTGCAGCCTTGCTATTGTCCAAGAGCCGCGAGGAGGGTGCCATCGATATGACGCTTGGTGTGCAGCTCGGGGGCAATGCCGCAGCTTTGATGATTGTTGCTGGCATCCTGTTCATGTTTGCGCTGTTTCCGGGCATGCCGTTTGTTCCGTTCATGCTCGCCGCAGCTGGCTTTGGGGGGGCGTCATATATGGCGCGCAAGCAGAAGCGAGCCAAGGAAGTTGCTGGCGAAACGACGCCCGAAGAAGACACACCCAAAACTGCCGTGATTGGCGATTCCATCCATGCCGATGAAATCCACCTGGAAGTCGCCCCCGATCTCGTCAATGCCGTCCTGCAAGGCGAAAACGGCGTTGAAAACCGGATCGACAAAATCCGTCGTTATATTGCAGAGGAATATGGCTTTGTCCTGCCACCGATCCGGATGACAGATAATCCAACCCTGAAGAAAAACGAATATCGGATACGCATTCAAGGTGTGCGTCTCGATTCGGGTTTCTTGCGGCCGGGTTCTGTTCTGGCGCTTTTGGAAGATGATCAGCTGCCACACTTGCAAGGGGAAAAGGTCAAGGAACCGGTTTACAAAGCCGCTGCACGCTGGCTGCCAAATAACAAGAAGCAGGAACTTGCCGCGTCCGCGATACCTGTGGTTGAGCCCATAGAAGTGCTTGCCACGCATCTGCTTGAAGTAATCCAGACCAATTTCGCCTTGATCTTCACCCGCATGGTCATGCTGGATACGCTCGAAGCTCTGACCAAAATCAGCGACAGTGAACGAGCCGCTGCCAATCAGCGTTTTCTGGATGAATATGTCCCCGGAAAAGTGCCGTCGGAGATGCTGTTATCGGTCTTGCGCTTGTTGCTAGAAGAACGCGTATCGATCCGCAATCTGTTCCTGATCATTGAAACCATAGCCGAGGTCAAACAGACATCTTCAGAAATGCCGCGAATTGTTGAGCTGGTGCGTCAACGTCTGGCTTTTCAGATCGTTGACCGTTTGCAGGATGAAGATGGCCGACTACCACTGGTCCAATTATCGACAGATTGGGAACAGAAATTTTCCGAGTATGAGGTGAACAAGGACAACGGCACCAGCGATATTGCCTTACCGCCAGAACTGTTCGGTGAGCTGATAAGTTCCGTACAAGCCAAACTGAACGAGGCGGCGAACAAGGGTCATGTCGCCGCGCTTGCAACCTCGTCCCGGCGTCGACGGTTTTTGCAGACCATCCTGACCAGCAAGGGCATCCGCAATACTGTTCTGGCCTATGAGGAGATTAGCACCAACACCAAACCATATATCGTGGGTGTCGTGTGATCGTCGAGCTGGCAATCCTGGCGATAAACTTGGCACCGTGGATTGCCTTGTTCATGATGATCATTGCACGCCTGTCCTTCATCATGTTCTTGATGCCCGGAATTGGCGAGCAAGTGATACCGGTCCGCCTGCGCCTGTTCATATTGCTGGCCGTCGCTGCGGCGTTCTCAACCACCGGCACAATTGCCCAACCTTCTTTAGCGCCCTTGTCTGGTTTTGCGGTGCTTTTATTGAGCGAAATTGCCTTGGGATTCTTTCTTGGCGTGACCTTGCGGCTCGGCATCTGGGTGTTGAGCATTGCCGGGTCGGTTATCGCCCAATCGATCGGACTGTCACAATTACTAGGGGTTGCAGTAGAGCATGAAGCTCAGACCCTGACGTCCAACCTGCTAACCATGGCAGGGGCGGCGATCCTGTTATCGGCTGACTTTCACGTCAACGCTTTTGCCGCCTTGTTGCAGCTCTATGGCGATATTCCGCTGGGTGCCCTGTCGTCGTTGGACTGGGCGTATCTGTTCGATAGCTGTTTTGCCGCATTTAATTTTGCGATTCTGTTGGCCTGGCCGTTTGTTGCACTCAACCTGCTCTACAATATCTGTCTGGGTTTTATCAATAAAGCCTTGCCGCAATTGATGGTGTCATTCGTCGGGGCGCCTTTTCTGGTCGGCGCAGGCACAATCATGCTCGGTCTGTCGGTCACGGCGTTGCTGGTGATGTGGAAAGAGCAAGTTCTTTCGATCATTGGTTGGATGTGAGGTAGGATATGGCTGAACAAGAATCAGACAGCGGCGAAAAGGAGTTCGAAGCCTCCCAGCAAAAGCGCGACAAAGCGCGCCAGGATGGCGACATCCCTCAGTCCAAAGAAGCCAATACTCTGGCTCTGATTTTCGGTATTATCTGCGCTGCGCTGGTTTTGAAGAACATCATTGGCGGAACACTCATAAACGACCTCTCTGCATTCTTTTACCACAGCGACGCGTTCGCCGAAGATGTTTTCGCGTCGAATGGAACCCGCACTGCAGATTGGCTCAAGCAGACCTTGATACGACTGTCACCCCTGTTTGTGATCATGATGGCGGTTGTTGCAACGGCATTGACGATTCAGCGTTCTGTTTCGTTCTCACTCAAGAAAATCAATCCGGAGATGAAAAAAATCAATCCGATTGAGAATATCAAAAAGAAGTATGGCAAAAAAGGTCTGCTCGATTTTGCTAAAGACACAGCAAAAATGCTGTTTGCGGGCGTGATTGCAACCACATTCCTGATCAATTTCATGCGCGATTATTATGCCAGTAGCGCCATTCAAATGGGGCAATTCACGGATTTCACATTCAATCTGGTGCTGAACCTGATCCTCTGTTTTGGGCTTTTCCAATTCGTGCTGGCAGCCATTGATCTGCCTCTACAACACAGGCTGCACGCGAGCCGGTTGAAAATGACTCGGGAAGAGATGAAGAAAGAAACCAAGCAGAGCGAGGGGGATCCGCACCTGAAACAATCGCGCCGCGAGAAGGCCTCAAAAATCTCACGCGGTGAGATGCTGCAAAATGTCAAATCGGCGACTGTCATTATGGTCAATCCTGAACACTATGCGGTGGCTTTGAAATGGGATCCAGACAGCCAGCAGGCGCCTGTCTGTCTGGCCAAGGGTGTTGACCATCTGGCGGCTCGAATCCGGGAAGTTGCGCTCGCTCATAATGTACCGATTTACCGCGATCCGCCGTCTGCCCGGTCACTCTACAAATTGGTCGAGGTCAATGAAGAGATACATGCGCAGCATTTTGCTGCCGTGGCAGCGGCGATCCAGTTCGTGGAACGCGTTCGTAAACATATGGTAGAGCACAATGACTGATCCTCATATCACTTTGAAAAAGATCGCCGCCTTGAAGCGCCAGAAAGCCGAGCAACATTTTCAAACGCTCCAGCATGATATAAGTAGTCTTGAAGCAACACTCAGGAGGTTGTCCACCAAGTTGGACGCGGTCGACGGTTCTGGTGCCCGCGATGAACTGCGCATACTTGCTCATCAGCGTGGTCACCCCCAAATATTGATTGCGAGGATATCGAAACAGTCAAATTTAATTTTGGGAAAGAGATTGGAACTGGATTTCGCTCGTGAGGCATTGAAGTGGGCGATTCATTCTCAGACCCAAGTATAGAATGAGATGGATGGGGCCATGACTCTGATCCAAAAGGTATGCTTGATATGCCGTATCAATAAGTTGCACTTATTATTTCTGGAGCTTTGTATGAGAATGATCATTTACCACCCAAAGAAGATATTATCCAAAGGGGCCTCCCAACCGTGGAGAGTTGTTGAGGTTTAACAATGCGCTTGATGTTGTACCGAGAACAGAAAACTGTGGGTGTGCTTAACAAAGCAACACAGTTTCAACTTACGATACGTATGGTGTTAGATGAATGTGAGCAACGCATTCTTGTGGAATATAAGTTAGGTCGAGAACTTATTTATAATAGGAAGAATACTCCATTGCAAGCTAAGCGAAATGCATGGGGTGGCATTACCAGAAATCCCACCATGGCTACTATTAACATGCAACTGACTGCCACAAGCTTGTTGAAAGGTCGTAAAATAAAGTCCAAATCCTTCACGGAGATATGTGACATAGAAGCTTCAATCACGCAGAGCTGCAAAGCGTTTAAAAGACTACTCGAGGCTTGTCCCGCCTTTAAGGGGGAATTGGTCGTTGAAATCTAAAGTAACGGGGGAGCTGCACTGGTGGAGTAAACGATTATTGTGTAGTGGGCCGTTCTGGATGGGCTTGCCTCTGATTTCGATGATTTGCGAGCTGACGCGCGACCCTGATGCCAGAGAGCGACATGTCCACAAGAGGCGCAAGGCATTCACGTTCAGTCGTCGATCACAGTACGGTTATGGCCGTCTCGTTAGCGCGCGGTCAGGCGCTCCTCCCTTATAGAGCCGATAGAGTTTCTTGTGACTCAGGCAGATACCCTCGCGCTCCAGCATTAAGTCAATCCGTTGATATCCGAATCTCCGGCGCTCTGATGCGGTCTCCCAAATACACTAGCGAACACTGCCATAATAGCCGCGCTGAAGGTAATAACGCTACGGTTTCGGCGTCATCTCCACCACATTGCAGGGTAATCATTCCCTTTTTAAGCGGCTCGTTTCCTAGACTTGACCTGAGCCCTTCTGCTCCCTCGTTCATAACGAGAGTCTGGCCTTTCTATAGTTGATGGTTTGAGGCTTGGCGAGCGCGTTGGGAGCGGTGCTCCCATATTGCTCGAGCGCCCGGCGCGCTGCT